>X396_Morelets_crocodile__coassemble_25_pt1 | contig 22283 bp, 17 predicted proteins | sample X396_Morelets_crocodile__metabat2_low_PE_001 | metagenome-assembled genome bin X396_Morelets_crocodile | reverse complement strand
ATACATATCTTGGCTTGCGTTGTGAAGAACTGAGTTCAATTCTGCCATTGCAGCGTCGATACCGGCAATATCTTGTGCTTTGTGAGCTTCTTTCAATTTACCTAGAGCTGATTCGATAGGAGCTTTTTTGTCAGCAGGAAGTTTATCGCCGATTTCTTTCAATTGCTTTTCAGCTTGGAAGATCATGCTATCTGCTTGGTTAAGCTTATCGATTTTTTCTTTTTCTAGTTTGTCTGATTCTGCGTTTGCAGCAGCTTCGTCTTTCATACGTTTGATATCTTCGTCGCTCAAGCCGCTAGAAGCTTCAATACGGATGTTTTGGCTCTTACCTGTTCCTTTATCTTTTGCAGTAACGTTCAAGATACCGTTTGCGTCGATATCAAAGCTTACTTCGATTTGAGGAACACCACGCATTGCTGCTGGGATACCATCCAAGTGGAAACGACCGATTGTTTTGTTGTCGCGTGCCATTGGGCGTTCACCTTGCAAAATGTGAATTTCTACAGAAGGCTGGTTGTCGGCAGCAGTAGTGAAGGTTTCACTCTTACGTGTAGGAATTGTAGTATTTGCTTCGATCAACTTAGTCATCACACCACCCATTGTTTCGATACCAAGTGAAAGTGGAGTAACGTCTAGAAGAAGAACGTCTTTTACATCACCAGAAAGGATCGCACCTTGAATAGCTGCACCTACTGCAACAACTTCGTCTGGGTTTACACCTTTAGAAGGAGCTTTGCCGAAGAATTTTTGTACTACTTCTTGTACCGCAGGGATACGAGTAGAACCACCTACTAGGATTACTTCGTCGATTTCAGAAGTTGTAAGACCAGCGTCTTGCAATGCTTTACGACAAGGTTCGATACAAGCTTGGATCAATTTGTCTGCCAATTGTTCGAATTTAGCACGAGTAAGTGTTTTTACCAAGTGTTTTGGAATACCATTTACCGGCATAATATATGGCAAGTTGATTTCTGTGCTTGTTGAGCTAGAAAGTTCAATCTTCGCTTTTTCAGCAGCTTCTTTAAGACGTTGAAGAGCCATTGGATCTTGACGCAAGTCAATGCCTTCGTCGTTCAAGAATTCTTCTGCCAACCAGTCGATGATTACGTGGTCGAAGTCGTCACCACCAAGGTGAGTATCACCATTTGTTGATTTTACTTCGAATACACCGTCGCCTAGTTCAAGGATAGAGATATCGAAAGTACCACCACCAAGGTCGAATACTGCGATCTTCATATCTTTGTGTGCTTTGTCAAGACCATAAGCAAGTGCTGCTGCTGTAGGTTCGTTTACAATACGACGTACTGTAAGACCTGCGATTTCACCAGCTTCTTTTGTAGCTTGACGTTGTGCGTCGTTGAAGTATGCAGGAACTGTGATTACAGCTTCAGTTACTTCTTGTCCAAGATAATCTTCAGCAGTTTTCTTCATCTTTTGAAGGATGATTGCAGAGATTTCTTGTGGAGTATATAAGCGTCCGTTGATATCAACACGTGGAGTGTTGTTTTCGCCGCGAACTACGTTGTAAGGTACACGTGAGATTTCTTTTTGTACTTGGTCAAACGATTCACCCATGAAACGTTTGATTGAGAAGATTGTGTTTTGTGGGTTTGTGATTGCCTGACGTTTTGCAGGATCCCCAACTTTTCTTTCACCACCGTCTACGAATGCTACTACAGATGGTGTAGTTCTTTTACCTTCGCTATTTGCAATTACGATTGGCTCGTTACCTTCTACTACGGCAACACATGAGTTTGTTGTTCCTAAGTCAATTCCAATAATTTTTCCCATGACTGTTATATTTTAATTGTTATTATTTCTTTGTTTAATGTATAAGCGAATAACTTGAATTTTGTTCATCGAGTGTTTGTCGCTCACACTATACTTCTTGCAAATGGTGTGCCAAAGATTTTTTGCCGGGAATGTTCGGAATTTGTCAGTTTTTGGTGGTATAGAGGTGTTTTTTATGTCAGTTTTTGTGACAAATAGTCATTGTTTGTCTAAAAAAAGAAATCCCGGCGCTGTCTGTTACAGGCCGGGATTTGCTTATTTCATTTCAATTTCTTCTTTCATGTCTAGCTCATTTCTATCGTTGTCATAAAACTTGTACTCTAGAAACGCCAAACTCTGATCGGGAATAACTCTTAAACCGAGGGTGTAATTTAAGCGCCATTTCCATTTAAGGGAATAAAGCCCTTTATTGATAAATGCTGCAATGTAGGGATGTACATGCAAAGAAAAATTCTTCATCTTGTGCTTGCTTACTAGGCAAGCTATCTTGCTTTCCAAGCTATCGGTAAACAGGATCGAAGATTTGATGTTGCCTTTGCCAAAACAAGCAGGGCAAGCTTCTTCGGTATTTATGTCCATAGCAGGTCGCACACGTTGACGAGTAATTTGCATAAGTCCAAATTTACTCAATGGAAGAATGTTGTGTTTAGCTCTGTCTTGAGCCATGGCTTTGGTCATGTGCTCGAACAACTTCTGGCGATTGATGCCTTCTGTCATATCGATAAAGTCTATCACAATGATTCCTCCCATGTCGCGAAGTCGCAACTGACGGGCAATCTCGTCGGCAGCAGCCATGTTTACATCAATAGCTGTCGTTTCTTGGGCATCGCTCGATTTAGAACGGTTTCCGCTATTCACGTCGATGACGTGCATTGCTTCAGTGTGCTCTATAATCAGATAAGCTCCGCTTTTGAAAGTGACGGTTCTGCCAAAAAGAGATTTGATTTGCTTGGTGATCCCGAAGTTGTCGAAAATAGGCAACTGACCGGTGTATTCTTTGATAATACTTACACGCTCGGGAGCAATAAGGCTTACATAATCTCTAATTTCGTTCAGTTCTACCTGGTCGTTGACATAGATATTCTGAAACGACGGATTGAAAATATCTCGAATCAAGGCTACCGTACGTCCGGTCTCTTCGTAAATTACAGATGGCGATTTTACCTTCTGTAGCTTTACCATGTTGTCTTCCCAACGTTTTACCAAAGTGCGAAGTTCGTTATCCAGTTCCGCCACCCGTTTTCCCTCTGCAGAAGTACGGACAATGACGCTGAAATTTTTCGGCTTAATACTTTGAATAAGTTGTTTTAATCGGGCACGTTCTTCGTTTGACTTGATTTTTTGCGATACAGATACTTTGTCCGAAAAAGGAATAAGTACAATGTATCTGCCGGCAAATGAAAGTTCGGATGTTAAACGTGGTCCTTTCGTTGAGATAGGTTCTTTGGAGATCTGAACCAGAACTTCCTGTCCTACTTTAAGTACATTGCTAATACTTCCTTCTTTTTCAATTTCGGGAAGAAGCTGCATCTTAGAGATTTCAGGAAACTTCTTTTTATCGGCAAAAGCCTGTTTGAGAAATTTTTGTTGACTGTTGAAATTGGGTCCTAAATCAAGATAGTGAAGAAATGCGTCTTTTTTATACCCTACGTCAATGAAAGCAGCGTTGAGCCCAGGCATAAGTTTCTTAACTTTACCTAGATAAATATCGCCTACAGAGAAAGAAACGTTGCGCGCTTCTTTGTGTACTTCTACTAGATTTTTGTCTTCTAGTACGGCGATGGAAATCTCTTTGGGCTGTACGTCAATAATTAATTCACTGTTCACTTGAGGTAAAAATTTTAAATTAAAGACCCCTAAAATAGAGAAAGAACAAACTTAATCAAATGGCTTAAGTTTGTTCTTTTGAAATCTAACTAAGAATTACTTTTTCTTTTTGTGTCTGTTCTTTCTTAGTCTTTTTTTACGCTTGTGCGTAGACATTTTATGTCTTTTTCTTTTCTTTCCGCTAGGCATAGCTTTAATATTTTAAAAATTAGACGTATGATTTAGATATCTCTTGTTATTTTACGCTATTTAAGAACGTCTTCGCTGGCTTGAAAGCAGGAATGTTGTGTTCTGGGATAATGATTGTTGTATTCTTAGAAATGTTACGAGCTGTTTTTTGAGCTCTTTTCTTTACAACGAAACTACCAAATCCTCTTAGGTAAACATTATCACCTTTTGAGAGAGATTCCTTCACGATTTCCATGAAAGATTCTATGCTAGTAAGCACAACTTGTTTGTCTGCGCCTGTCTTTTTTGCAATCTCGTTTACAATATCTGCTTTTGTCATGTTAGAAATGTATTAATTAATTGTTCAGATTAATTTTTTGGACTGCAAATATATAGCTTTTATTTCACTAGTAAAAGAGTTGGTTCTCAAATTTTTTCCTAAAAATCAATTTGTTGGACTCGAGCGATCTATGTAAGTTTGCAGTAATCAGTTATTTAATACACAGTAAATGTCTCAAAGATACAATAAGAAACTATCAGATATTCAGGTATATTTTGCTCAACCACTCGAAGATTGGTATGAAAAACACCATCGAGAGCTTCCGTGGAGGGAGACAAACGACCCCTATTTGATATGGATTTCGGAGATTATTCTTCAACAAACGCGCGTAAATCAAGGTCTCGGTTATTACAATCGGTTCATTGAGCGTTTCCCAAATGTGGCAACTTTAGCTTCAGCAAATGAAGAAGAAGTTTTGAAATATTGGCAAGGTTTAGGGTATTATAGTAGGGCGCGAAATTTACATAAAGCCTCTCAAATGATCATGGCAGATTTCAATGGAGTGTTTCCGTCAACTTACGAGGACGTAAGGAAGTTGAAAGGAGTAGGAGAATATACCGCGGCAGCGATATTGTCATTTTCTGCCAATTTGCCTTATGCCGTTCTTGACGGAAATGTGTTTCGGGTTCTTTCGCGCTACTTTGGCATTGCAACGCCGATAGATACCACAGCAGGGAAAAAAGAATTTAAACAATTGGCCGATTCGGTACTAGATTCTGATGCTCCCGGCTTGTACAACCAAGCGATTATGGAGTTAGGGGCACTACAATGTGTGCCGATTTCTCCCAATTGCGAAGTTTGCCCGGTGTTGTCGGGTTGCGCTGCTTATAGTGCCGGTACAGTGTCTGTGCTGCCTGTAAAGCAAGGTAAAACAAAGGTGAGAGCGCGTTATTTCAATTATTTGCATTTGGTCGATGGAGATACAACTTTCTTGTATCGACGTGAAGGAAAAGACATTTGGCAAGGACTGTTTGAGTTTCCTCTTATTGAAACAGAGAAGGATTTATCTGTCGAAGAGTTTCTAAACTCGGACGATTACAAGAGTTTTGTTCATAATTTGCACGTGAAAACGGTTTCTGTGGAGATCGAATCTCGTAAACATATTCTTTCTCATCAACGAATTTATGCTCGTTTTTTTAAGATTGAATTGTTTGATAGTTTACAAGTTTCCAATGAATATATTCATATAAACAATGATAAATTGCAAGAGTTTGCAATAAGCAGACTAACAGAGATCTATCTTGAAAGTTTGCTTGCATAAATTGATTAATTATTCAATAGGTCAGTTGTTGTTTATATATATTTTCGTACTTTTGATCAATTCAAAAACAACATAATATTCAGTTAGCATGTCAGTAAATAAAGTTATTCTTGTAGGGAATGTTGGTAAAGATCCGGATGTGAGATATTTTGATAATGGATCTGCAGTTGCAAATTTTACTTTAGCTACAACAGAAAGAGGTTATACAGCCTCAAATGGAACTGTTGTTCCTGAGCGTACCGAATGGCATAATATTGTTGTTTGGAGAGGACTCGCTCAAGTGGTAGAGAAGTATGTAAAAAAAGGAACTCAAGTTTATATTGAAGGGAAACTCAGAACACGTTCGTATGACGATGCAAGTGGGAATAAAAGATATGTGACTGAAATTTATGCAGATGAGTTGCAATTAATGGGGCGTAAGTCTGATAATCCGGCAGCTTCAGAAGGCGGTTACACTCAGCCAGCGCAGTCGTCAGCACCATCGATGGGACAATCTGCGGGAAATGCACCTTCTTCATTCATGAGTGATAACGATGACGCAAGTGATCTGCCATTCTAAATATTAACTGATTCAGTTTGTGTTGTAAATTTATTCGGCTGTTAAATAGTTGATATTTGAAAACAAAACGGTTTCTTTTAAAATTGTATATTTGCGAGGCAGAGCAGATTTATCTCCTCTGCCCTCTATGTTAAACTAATATTAAATCACTTGGACACGGATTCTTTTTTACAAAGCTTTATTGGTGAGGTTGCTTTCTTTCCCGTCACGACGGGTCCGATAATTGCTCTTGTTATTACGGGCTTTTTATTGTTTGCCTCTGGTTTTGTTTCGGCATCAGAGATTGCATTCTTTTCTCTTGAGCCCGGAGATATTGATCAGTTGAATGAGGGACAGCAGCCATCAGATTCAGTTATAAAAAGATTGCTGCAAAGAAGTCAGAGTTTGTTGGCTTCTATCTTGATTGCCAATAACTTCGTGAATGTGGCAGTTGTTATGCTTTGTACGTATGTTTTCAATGCGTTGGTGGATTTTTCGTCTGCTCCGGTCGTTGGATTTGTCGTACAAACAGTGATGTTAACTTTCCTTCTTTTGCTCTTTGGGGAAGTTATTCCAAAGATTTATGCTCAGACCAATGCTTTAAAGTTTTCTCGCTTTTCAGCTCCTACTCTAGATGTTATAGAACGTATCTTAAAACCATTTTCAAGATTGCTTATTAAGTCTTCTCGTTTGTTTAATAAACGCTTGAGCAAGAAGAAATACGACTTGTCTGTAGATGAGTTGTCAAAGGCATTAGAGCTAACATCGGGAGAGATAGAAGAAGGGAAAGAAATGCTAGAAGAAATCATAAAGTTCTACAATAAAACAGCCGTAGAGATTATGACTTCCCGACTTGATATGGAGGATTTAGATATCAAGTGTAATTTTAAGCAAGTAATTGATTTTGTGATCGAAAGTGGATACTCTCGTATTCCCATTTATGCAGAAACAGAAGATAATATAAAAGGTATTCTTTACATAAAAGATTTGCTTCCTTATCTCGATAAAACCACAACTTTTAGATGGCAAAGCTTGATTCGTCCGGCCTATTTTGTGCCCGAAACCAAGAAGATTGATGACTTGCTCGAAGAGTTTAGAACAAGTAAAATTCATATGGCTATTGTTGTGGATGAGTTTGGTGGTACCTCTGGTATAGTAACCATGGAAGATATTCTTGAAGAGATTGTTGGAGATATCTCGGACGAATACGATGAAGACAATCGCCAATATGTGCAACTTGCTGATGGTACATATATTTTTGAAGGTAAAATCTTATTGGCCGATTTCTTTCGTGTCACTGGCGTTGATAATTCCGACTTCGGAAAACTTCTGGATGAGGTTGATACACTTGCCGGATTGGTGCTAGAGTTAAAAGGAGACTTCCCTTCGCCTAAAGAAGTAATTTCTTTTATGAAGTATCGCTTCCAGGTCTTGGAAATGGATAAACGAAGAATCTTGAAGATTAAGTATTATGTGGAGGAGACAGAGGAAGAGGATCCTCGCGTTTCGGATTAAATAGATATACATGTCGCTTTATTACAAACAAGATAAACCTTTATGGGGTATCTGGCATATAGAGGAGTCTGAGCAAGAACTGCTTTCTATGCTTGATATCCCTTCTTTCTATACAGATAAACTGAAAGAGTTGAAGACGGAAACACGTCGCAAAGAGTGGCTTGCATCACGAGTATTGCTAAAGGAGCTACTCGGTTGTGAAAAGCAAGTAGTTTATCAACACAATGGAGCTCCTGTATTGGCAGATGCTTCTTTTCAGATCAGTTTCTCACATACGAAGAATTATGCAGCAGTGTTGGTCGCGTCAACGTCAGCACTAGGCATTGGTATCGATATAGAAACCATAAAACCTACCGTGTTAAAGGTGAGAAGGAAGTTTGTTAATGAGGAGGAAGAACGTTATTTGGCAGAAGAAACGCTTTTAGCTCAGTTATTGATCATGTGGTCTGCTAAAGAATCCATGTTTAAAGCGATGGGAGTAGAGGAGGTCGACTTTAGAAAGCACTTGCATATTGAAGCATTTTCACCTGCTGCATCAGGATGTATACGCGCTTTTGAAACGCGAACACCCCGCAGGCAATGTTTTGAAATTTACTATCAGCTTACCGATGAGTTTGTAATGACTCGAATCACTGCATCGTAAACGAGATAGAATAAATAGAGAGATTTAAAAGACTACTTCGAAGACTGCCAAATATTCCAGGCAGCAAAGGCTTGCAATAAAAGCATCTCCAGTCCGTTTTTTACAACCGCGCCGTTAGCCTTTCCTTTCTTCATGAATAGTGTTTCATCCGGGTTGTAAAGTAAATCGTACAATAAATGGTCTGCCCCAATGTATTCGTAAGGGATTTCCGGGCACTGATCTACTTTGGGAAACATTCCTACCGGAGTAGAGTTCACAATGATTGGATATTCTTCCATCACAGCTTTTGTAAGATCATTGTAGGTTAGCATCCCTTCTTGCGGAGTGCGTGATACATACGTTGCCTCTATACCTAAATCGGCTAGTCCATGATATACAGCTTTAGATGCACCACCGGTACCTAAGATTAGCGCTTTCTTTTGCGTAGGCTTAAGCAGAGGTTTGATACTTTCTCTAAAACCAATGATATCAGTATTATGACCGATAAGTTTAGGTTTGCCGAACCATCCTTTTTGAAACTGGATAACGTTTACCGCGCCTATTCGTTTGGCATTGTCAGAAAGGCCATCCAAGAACGGAAGTACTTGCTCCTTGTAAGGAATCGTAACGTTAAGGCCGTTCAAGTCAGGATTGTCTTTTAAGACATCTTTTAGTTCATTGATCGAACTAATTTCAAAGTTCAAATATTCGGCTTTAATCTTTTCCGACTCAAATTTCGTATTGAAATAGTTTCTAGAAAACGAATGTTTGAGCGGATAGCCGATAAGGCCATACTTTTGCATAGCAGCTTATTTTAAGGTTGCTTACTTAATAGCAGTGTACATCGTGCACACGCCAAATGTAAATGTTTTGTATGAAGTCTTAGAAAAACCACTATCCGACATGATTTTACACATCTCTTTTCCTTGAGGAACGTGCTTGATAGATTCCGGAAGATAGCTATAAGCTCTACTTTCTTTCGATACAGATCGCCCAACTACAGGTATTACAATCTTTGAATAGATCTTATACATTTGCTTCATTGGGAAGTATTCAGGAGTAGATAATTCCAGAATAACAGCCTTACCTCCAGGTTTCAATACACGATACATTTCGCGATAACCTTGCTCCAGGTCTTCGAAGTTGCGCACACCAAAGCCTGCGGTAATCGCATCAAAAGAGTTGCTTGGTAAAGTTAAGTTGGTACAGTCTTGATACTCGAAAGAGATTACATCTTCGAGTCCAAGCTTTTTTACTTTATCCCGGCCTATATTCATCATACCCTCCGAGATGTCGGCAGCAATTACTTTAGACGGATGAAGCATCCGGCAAGCTTCGATCGCAAAATCTCCGGTACCGGATGCAATATCTAACATCGTAGCCGGGGCAAGACTCTTCAATGATGCAATGGCCTTTTTACGCCATAGTTTATCAATCCCCAGTGAAAGGGTTCGATTTAGTTTGTCGTAATTTGTCGCAATCGAATCAAACATACGAATGATTTGTTTGCTTTTTCTTTCATTGCTATTGTAGGGTACAATACTCTCGGCTTTATGTTTCATATTTTTATTTGTTTAAGTATTCAGTTACGTTTTTCTCGATACGAGCGATGATGTCTTCATCTTCAGCTTTAACGAATTTCTCGCCGGCAATTTTCTCGTAAAGTTCGATGTAACGTTCAGTCACGCTGTCGCAATAAGCTTCAGTCATTTCCGGAACCTGTTGGCCGTCTTTACCTTGGAAACCGTTTTCGATCAACCATTGACGAACAAACTCTTTTGATAATTGTTTTTGAGCTTCACCTTTTTCAAAACGCTCTTGGTAGCCATCAGCATAGAAATAACGAGAAGAGTCAGGAGTGTGAATTTCGTCGATCAAATAGATTTTACCATCTTTCTTACCGAATTCATACTTTGTATCTACAAGGATCAATCCCATTTGAGCAGCCATTTCTGTACCACGTTGGAATAAAGCCATGGTATAGTTTTCAAGCATTTCGTAGTCTTCTTTGCTAACAAGACCTTGAGCAATGATCTCTTCTTTAGAGATGTTCTCGTCATGACCTTCGTCAGCCTTTGTTGTTGGAGTGATAATCGGAGTTTCAAATTTTTGATTTTCCTTCATTCCTTCAGGAAGAGCGATTCCGCAAAGCGTGCGAGCGCCAGCTTTGTATTCACGCCAAGCACTACCTGTAAGATATCCACGGATTACCATTTCAACTTTGAAAGGTTCGCACATTAAGCCTACAGTAACCATTGGATCTGGAGTTGCAAGCTTCCAGTTAGGAACGATATCCGAAGTTGCATCAAGGAATTTTGAAGCGATTTGATTAAGCACTTGTCCTTTGAAAGGAATTCCCTTAGGCAATACCACATCGAAAGCAGAGATACGGTCTGATGCAACCATCACTAATTTTTCGTTATTGATGTTGTATACATCACGCACTTTACCGTGGTAAACACTTGTCTGATTTGGAAAGTTGAAGTCTGTTCTAACTAAAGCCTTTTTCATAGATGTTACTTATTATATAGTGTGTCTATTTTTGTTTTTGATTCTTTTGTAATGGCCTCTTTTTTATCCTTAAGTTCCTTTTTGTCGAACTTATCGTAAGCATCTACAATACGTTGCACCAATTTATGACGTACAATGTCTTTTTTATCAAATTCAATTTTCCCGATTCCTGAAACATTCTTCAAGATCTTCATAGCTTGTACAAGTCCGGATGTTTGAAAAGAAGGGAGGTCGATTTGAGTAACGTCGCCGGTCACAATCATCTTGGCGTTAAGTCCCAAGCGCGTTAAAAACATTTTGATTTGGTGTGTAGTTGTGTTTTGAGCTTCGTCGAGGATAATAACGGCATCGCTTAAGGTGCGGCCGCGCATGTAGGCAAGGGGAGCAATTTGTATAATATTATTGTCCATGTATTCTTTGAGCTTAGCTCCGGGAATCATGTCTTGTAATGCATCATACAAAGGTTGCAAATATGGATCGAGCTTGTCTTTCATTTCACCCGGAAGGAATCCCAGTTTTTCTCCGGCTTCAACGGCCGGCCTACTTAAGATGATTCGCTTCACCTGTTTCGATTTCAATGCTTTCACAGCTAAGGCAATTGCGACATACGTTTTACCGGATCCGGCAGGGCCTATTGCAAAGACTAAATCGTTGGTAGCAAATGAGTCGACAAGTTTTTGTTGATTTTCGGTTCGGGCAGAGATTGATTTCCCGTTCATTCCATGGATAATCAGGTTGTCTTGTTTTACTGCAGGAAGTTCTTTTCCTTTGACAATGTCAATGATCACCTCATCATTTAGTGTATTAAATTCTTCGCAGTATTTTTCAATATCCCTGATTTTCTTCAGAAAGGTTTCGGAATCTGTCTCATCTCCGATAACTTTAATCACATTTCCGCGCGCAACAATCCGTAGCTTTGGATAAAGCGTTTTTATCAATTGGATGTTGCTATTGTTGACGCCGTAAAAAATAACCGGATCAACATTTTCAAGGATATAAATTCTTTCTATCATGTATATTGAAGCAAGACATTTTTATACCACAAAAATAGACAATATTACGGGACTCTTATATACTTTTTATATTTTTTTCGAGCATACGGCTGACAGTTTTTTTGTGTGGACTGGATAATAAGTTACATTTGCACATATTACTTAATACTTACGCTAATGAGACGAATTTTAGGAACTCTTGTGTTGAGTTCTTTTCTCCTTTCGGCTTTTGCCCTCCCATCGTGCAAGAGCGAACGCAAAGAATTAAAACCCATTACTTATATAGGAAGTTATAACCGCGACTTCAACGATTTAAATGATTTACATATCAACGCAGCACAACAAATAGGTATTGATCCTGTTTCGTCGCGTGAAGAGGCTAAGAAAATAAGCCGTAAATTAGTAGAGATTGAGACTTGCGATGAATATGAACTCGATAAATTGACTCACTCCATTCCTTTTTTAGTTCCGGAGGCTGCAAAGTTGATCGAGGAAATAGGGAACAACTTTAATGATCAATTAAAAGAGTTGAATGCGCCGGAGTATAAAATCATTGTAACCAGCGTAACCCGTACCGAGAAAGATGTAAAGAAGCTCAAGAAGCGTAACGGCAACGCTTCCAATAATTCAGCACATCTTTACGGAACTACTTTCGATGTATCCTGGGTACGTTTTAAGAAGATCGACGAATCGGATACATTAAATATTCCCCAAGATAAGCTCAAAATGGTATTGGCAGGTGTGCTAAAGGATCTTCGAAAGCAAGATCGCTGTTACATCAAGCACGAGCGTCGTCAGGGATGTTTCCACATTACGGCAAGAGATTAAGACTAACAATAATACACACATAACTCAATGAGAAAACAATTTATTGCATTTTGCGCACTTGCAGCTTTGGCTCAGCCATTGGCGACCTTTGCACAACAGCAAGGAGGTAACGTTGTAGAATACTTCGGAAAAGAGCGCGTAGAGCGAATCGACGAAGGTGTTGTTCTACACCAATTCACAGAAGGATATTATGTACCGGTGACTACGCGTCGCGGTATGCTTTTTACCACGCAAGACGAGCTGGCTTGGGAATTGGCAAAAGGCAAATTCAACGCGCCAACACAAGACAATTTGATCGCGCAGAACTATGGTCTTACCCGTCAGGCGGTAAACTGGCAACCAATTGCTGCCGATTCTACCGGTAAATTTACAAGTCGCGATCTTCGCAACTCCTATCTATATACCTCTTTCAATGCAGACAAAGATCAGGTTGTATTGCTAGAGGCAGGCGGACCTACACGTACATTCATCAATGGAATGCCACACGAGGGCGACCATTATGACTTTGCGTATACATTGACTCCGTTTGTATTGAAAAAAGGACAAAACGACTTTATCTATACACACGGCCGCTTTGGTCGAGTAACTGCTCGCCTGATTGTTCCAAAACAAGCAGTGATGCTAACCCAACGCGATATGACGTTGCCGGATATCATCAATGGCGAAACAGATAGCAAATGGGCTGCAATTCGTGTGATCAATACCGAAAACAAAGCATTGTCAGGTCTTCGTATCGAGTGTACACTTCCAAGCGGGGAAAAAGAAGTATTCGCCGCAGACGAAGTAATGCCGATGAGCGTGCGTAAACTGAAGTTCAAAGTTCCTGCATCAAAAGCAAATGCAAACGGCGAAGTAAAGGCTACGGTAAAACTAATCGACAAAAGCGGAAAAGTAATTGATACGACTCAGATTGCACTTCAGCAACGCAATGCAGACACGTATCACGAACGTACGTTCTTAAGCAACGTTGATAAAAGTGTTCAATACTACAGCGTAGCTCCGTCTACAACAAAAGGGGATGAGCAAGCATTGTTCTTAACGGTACACGGAGCTTCTGTCGAAGCGCGTAACCAAGCACGTGCTTATGCGCAAAAGGACTGGGGACACATGATTGCGGCAACCAATCGTCGTCCATTCGGATTCAACTGGGAAGAGTGGGGACGTATCGACGCAATGGAAGTATTGGCCGATGCAAAACGCGTATTCAAAACGAAAGACGATCGTACCTATTTGACCGGACACTCAATGGGCGGACACGGAACATGGTACTTGGGTGTAACTTATCCAGATCAGTTTGCCGCAATCGCACCATGTGCAAGTTATCCGGATATTGCTAAATATTCACGTCCCGAAGCAGACAAACCAAACGAAGGTAAAGCACATTTCGGAATGATCGAGCGTGGAGCACAAGGCGGACGTACCTTAGATTTGAAACGCAACTACCTGCAATCGGGTGTATATATTCTACATGGCGATTCAGACTCTGTTGTAAAGATCGACCAAGCACGCCGTATGCGTCAGGAGCTAGGCGAGTTTCATACAGACTTCTGCTACTACGAGTATCCGGGCGGATCACACTGGTATAGCAACGAGAGTGTAGACTGGAAGCCAATCTTTGAGTTCTTCAATCGTCACTCAATCCCGGCAGATAGCGCGATGAACCGTGTTGAGTTCTACACCGCATCACCAGCTATTTCGGCAACCAACCACTGGTTACGTATCGATCAGCAACAGAAGGCGTATCAAGTTTCAAACGTATTGTTCGACATCATTGATAATAGCATCAGCGGTACAACCAATAACGTAGAGATGATTACGTTCGAAACAGGAAAACTGGCTTCGAAGAACTTGAAGTCAATCATTATCGACGGTCAAACGATTGCATTGAATGGTGAAAAAGAAGTTACATTAAAGAACGCAGACAACAAATGGACTGTGATCGAAGGTGTACCAACCACTCAAAAATATGCACAACGTTCGGGAGGTTTCAAACAAGCATTCGATAACGATGTAGTCTTTGTATATGCGACCGGCGGAAACAAAGCAGAAAACGAATGGTATCGCAACAAAGCCGCTTTCGATGCGGAAACATTCTTGTATCGTGGCAACGGTTCGATCGATGTAATTGCAGATACTCAGTTTAACCCTGTGAAATACAAAGATCGTAACGTAGTAGTTTATGGAAACGCGTCGAACAACAAAGCATGGAACAAGCTACTTAAGAACGCTCCTATCCAAGTGAAAAACGGCGAAATCAACTTCGGCGGAAAACAGATGAAAGGAACCGATCTTGGTACTTACTTTGTATATCCTCGTCAAGACAGCCAAACTGCCAGCGTAGGTGTTGTTGCAGGTACAGGCATCGAAGGGATGAAAGCAGGATATGCCAACGACTACATTTCGGGTATCACCGGATTCCCGGATGTATTGATCTTCAATGTTGATATGCTTCGTAACGGTATTGAAGGCGTAGAAGTGTCAGGTTTCTTCGGCAACGACTGGAGCATCTCGAACGGCGACTTCACCATTACAGAAAAACAAAACTAAGCACCATCAGATACTTAGAATAAGAAAGGCTACCTCGCTTGCGAGGTAGCCTTTCTTGTTTTCTGATTCGTCGTTTATGTAAAGCGGAATCTATATGAAAAAGCTCGGGGCTACTGCTACGATGGTGGGTAGGGGGTAGCCCCGGGCTGTATGGTTTGTTAGAAAAGATCAAGTTCTGCTGCCGTAGCATAGTCGCCATTGGCCGCAATCTCTGTCGCTTCAATCTTTACGAATTGTGTACTCACAGGAGCCTTGAAGAAATGGAATCTCTTTTCGGGATCGTTGATCAGATTACCAAACTCAAACGTGTCGGCTTTCTTCCACGTTTTGCCGTCGTTGCTAATCCAGATTGTTCCTTTGGCGATCATGCCTTTCGAGTTTTCCTTTTGTGGGGTGTACGCAAAACCATTCAACGTCTCTTTTTTGCCCAGGTCGAATGCAACGAATGCAGGAGCTTGTGCCGGAGTAGAAGCCCAATAGGTTTTCGGGTTTTCGTCGAAAGCAGCAACCGCCTTGTGTTTCGCGTCTTCGCTGCTCGCACTTAGCAACTTCCAGTTCTTTTTGATCAGACCAAGACGTTCCTGACTAACGGCACCGGTTTCTTCGTTCAAGATAGCTACCGCTTTGATCTCGCCGTTTGCCATATTGAAAGGAGCGGTGTACTCTGTTGCCGAAGCAGTAGGAGTTTGTCCGTTGGTTGTATAATAGATTTTGTATCCCGCGTTCAAATTTTTGGCAACATCCTCTCCGTGCGCCTTCCATCCGAAGTCTTGCGGTTTGGGAGCAATCGTAACCATACCGTCGAGGCTGCGAGAAATAATCAGTTGAGGCGGACGCGACTGGTAGTGGTGTGCCGAAACGGTACTGATAGCCGGTGTAAGTCGTGCCGAAGGAATACGTACTCTCAACTTCGATGTCGTTACATCCGGGAAGCGAAGAATGCGCTTGTACCCGATATTGGTCGCACTTGCCACCTCTTTCCATTGGCCGTCGATCCACACATCTACCGCATGTTGCTCTACGCGTTCGCCACGTTTGCCGATTGGCTCTTGCAGCACAATGCGATTCACGGTAATTGGCGCAGGCGTTTCAAGGATGATTCCCTCGTTTCCGTTGGCAACTTCGATAAACGTCTCATCGTTGTTATCCAATAAAGCCTTGTTGCCTTTTGCACCTTTCAGCAAATCTTTGCCGTATGTTTCGTTGATACGTTTGCCCGTCTCAACAAGCACATTCACATCCGTAGGCGAGAAAAGACCGTCTCTATTAGGCGGAATATTCAATAAGAATGTAGAGTTGCCACCCACCGAGCGTTCATAAATATCGAAAACGTCGTCTACACTTCTCACTTTTTGGTGAGTATCGTCTCGGTAGAACCATCCTTCGCGGATCGAAGTATTGGTCTCGGCTTGTTGATAATGTAGGTAGTTTCCTTTTTTTAGCTGAGCTCTGCTACCAAGATCCACATCGGTAAGATCCGGGAAATACACCATTGTGTCGGGATTCTCCGTATATGGGATCACGTTCCATTCGGTAGAGCGAGTTCCGCCCGACTCGTTTCCGCACCAGCGAATGTCTTCTTTACCAAAGATCACCGCTTCGGGAGCAACCGCTTTAATCAACTCTTTCCATGCGGCATAGTTGTAGGTTTGTCCGCCCTTCGTTTTGGGATGAGCGCCATCAAACCAAACCTCGTGTACAGGTCCGTATTCGGTCAAAATCTCGAACAGTTGATTTAGGAAATATTCATTGTAGTCGTCAACGACAAATTCAAAAGTCTTTTTGTTTTCAAAAGGGCGTCCCGCTACCGGTCTTGGTATGGTGCGTTTGGTGTATTTACTCAAGTTGCCGTAAAGCCCCTTGGGGTTCTCGATTTGAAACAAGTCGGCCGGAGAAAGGTAAACACCCAATTTAAGACCGTACTTTTGGCACGAAGCCGAAAGGTCTTTCAATATATCTCCTTTTCCGTTTTGGAAATCCGTAGACATCACACCGTGGTCGGTATAGCGACTTTGCCACAATACAAAACCATCGTGATGCTTTACAGTCAAGATCACCATCTTCATGCCGGCAGCCTTCATGGCTTGGCACCACTGATCGGTATCTATGTTTTTAAGATCAAACACCTTTGGGTCTTCTTTTCCGTCTCCCCATTCTTTACGGGTAAAGGTGTTTGGCCCCATGTGAATGAAAGCAATAAATTCATTGCGTAATGCCGAAAGCTGATTGTTGGTAGGAATTACATGAGCAGCCTTTTCGAGAATAACTTGTTCGTTATCTCCTTTATTAATTTTAATCGTATTGTCAAAGTTGACAGTTTGGGCCGCCATGTTTGAAAGAAACATCGCTCCCGTAAGAGTTAGAAGTGCAATTTTCATGTTTGTGTGTTATAGGTTTGCCTGGCAAAGGAACTTATTTTTTGTGGAAAGAAAAAAAGAAATGCGTAGAACCGGAATGTATTATAAAGCATAAAGGGGAATACGAACCGTATAAAAAAAGCAATAGCTGCGATGCCCCTTCGCAGCTATTACACTAACACATACTAACCATTAGAAAGTTTCATGTTGAAATAATTGTGCATAAAGCACACCACCTAAATTACCCGAAAAATGTATGAAAAATAAAGTTTGTATATACAGTTAAGTTTGTATTGTTCTTAGAAAAATAGAGATCTCTAGGTGCTAGAGTCTCTATTTTCAACCCGAATAATATTTGAAAAACAAGTATGTTATGAAAAACATTCCAAGTTGAATCTAACTTAACAATGTGTTATTCATGGTATCGCCAAGATTGTTAAGTCGAGTTTCTATTGCATTACAAAAGAGGCTTTTATTTACGTTAATAAGATTGTATTATTTTCTGATTGTATTGTAATATTTACGTTTAGTAGTTAAAAACAAAAGAAGTACGCTATGTTCTTGTAAAGCAGAAGCTATAAAAAGAAAGCAGCAAGCCAATTTCGGCTTGCTGCTCTTGTTGTTTGTTGATCAGAAGATAGAGGTTTATTCCCGGACGATGTAAGACCGGACGACAACGACCTATCCATGCAAATCATCTTATTATTTCTTTTTCGGACAGCTTTTAGTCTTGTTGTCGCAATTCTCTTTTGATTGTTTTGTACACTCTTTTTTCTCCTTAGTACATTTGCTTTTGTCTTTTGTGCATTCTTTCTTTTGTGGGCATTCAGTCTTTTCCTTCTTTTGATCTTGTGGCGACTGAGCAAAAGCCAAAGCCGGTAATGAAACTAAGAACAACGAAGCCATTAAAATCTTTACAGTTTTCATAATTCAATAATTTATTGGTTGGTATTAATAAAAGGAGTCAAATGATCTTATAATAGATCTCATTTGTTTGTCCTTTTGTCGGAATAACGACGCCTAAAATAGTCATTTATAAATCATTTCAATGCAAATGTTATTCTTTTGTTATCATTGAGTTCAATATTAATAAATCCGATTATATTTGTCGTGATATAATCACAATCTAATCCCAGAAATATGAAAAACATTTTTTTAGCAGCCAGTGTATTAATGCTTTGTTCGTGCGGAGGCGAGTCGTCGCAAAGCGGTATAACCACGGTCGACGTAGCTTCCGGAATCAAAGAAGCAAAAGCCCTCGCCACGTCATCCCTGTTTGATAAAGTCGAATACATCCCATTGGAAACGACCGACGAAAGCATCATCAGTAAAATTGCAGACATCCGTGTGATGGACGACTACATTCTGATGTCTTCAGATGGGCTTCCAGTCAAATTATTCGACCGCAAGACCGGAAAGTTTATACGGGAGATTGGCAAGCTTGGCAATGGGCCCGAGGAATATAGCTCAAGTGGAGGAATGCCTGTTATCATGTATGTCGATGCCGGCGACCAAACGATCTACGTGGCTTCACAAAACAAAGAACTCCAGCACTACGACGTAAAGGGGAATTATTTAGGAAAAATAGTTTTACCTGACAATGTAAAGAAATATCCCGGCAACAATCATTTCTATATTGACGGAGGCAATGTGCTTACTCACAGTAGGTCATACTTGAGTAATTGTCCGTGGGAGACTGCTCGCTTCTCTGCGCAAACCAGTGCAGAAGCCGATACCACAGCGCAAATTCATTCGCGTAAAGCATGTGATATGAGTCAAATAGAGTCTATATCAGCTTGGCATAACGAATACACCAAATTAGGGGGAGTAGGAGCGATTTTGATGACAATGAAAGACGGAGGCCGATTCGAGATTGTTCCCGAAAGTCCGTCGATTTGGAAAATGGACGATGCCTATAGGCTGAAAGGACTCGACGTAGATACCATCTACAACATCGTAGACAATACGTTTGTTCCTCACCTGGCATTTGATTTGGGAGAGTGGCAATGCACCTACGACGAAGCCTTCCAGACAGAAGCGTTGAAGTCGAAAATCAAGATCGACTTTGTACTCGAAAACGACGATTACCTGTATCTGCGTATGCACAAAGGGCTACGTCCGGGCGAAGATGTGGTAGAGTACTGCGGATTTTACGATAAGAAAAACAACATCACGCATGTGACCGATACCGACAAACTACGCGACGAAGCCGTCGGAATCGACCTGCGAATCCGAAACATCTCCCCGAAGGGCGAGTTTGTCGCACTGCTTCAGCCGCACGAAATAGAAGGAGTTAAAATCAATGGCAACCTTATTGGAGACGAAGATAACCCCGTAGTTGTAATCATGCAGTAGTTACAACTTCATGTCGCCGGGCTTGATATAGCCTTTCTTGCGCATGAACTCCGAAATGGCAAATGCCACAATAGCCGGAAGAACCATGGTAGTGGCCAGAATCAACACCGTATGATCGGCTCCCATGGTTTCAATGGCCATCAACTGACCCACCAGTCCGCTGGTTCCCATACCCGCGCCCACGCTGTTGTTTTGTAGTTGTACACCCACCGTAGCCACAGGGCCAAGCACGATCGAAGTCAGTATAGCCGGCAGGGCAATGACGGGTTTCCGCAACACATTCGGTACCTGAATCATCGACGTTCCCAGCCCCTGCGAAATCAGTCCGCCCCAACCATTGTCACGAAAACTCGCTACCGCAAAACCAATCATATGCGCCGAACATCCTATGGTGGCAGCACCCGCCGCCAATCCGCCCAGCGACAAGGAAATTGCGATAGCCGCACTACTAATCGGAAGTGTGAGTAAAATCCCCATGATACAAGCCACCGCTACCCCCATCCAAAACGGATGTAGCATCGTGGCACTGTTTACCAACATGCCCAACGACTGCATAAACTCCGCGATTACCGGTGCAATGTAAATTCCTACCAAGCCACCCGCCAGAATCGTAGCCGTAGGAATCACGATAATATTTACAGGCGTTCGGTTGTTCACCACCTTAGAAACCTCCGCGCCCACAAGCGCTGCCACCATCGCACCTACTGGTTCGCCCACTTTCAGCACCGCAACCGCGCCATCCATAACAATGGTGTTGCTTCCGATAATACCGCAGATCAGACATGAAAACACCCCCAGCGGCGGTGCCCCCAACGCATAAGCAACGGCCGCGCCAATAGCAGCCCCCATGCAATATTGAGCCATTTGGCCAAACTGTACAAGCAGTGGAATCGAAACCAACGTTCCCACTTGTTTTAGGATAAGTCCGATGATAAGTGAAGCAAACAAACCGAGCGCCATCCCGTTCATCACCTTGATGAGGTAGGCATTGCCCGATTTAAGCAAAGCAGTCTTCGTCATGATCTGAGTCTAAGTATAGTGTTTCAGCTTGCAAAGATAATCGGAATCGAAGTGCGGCAAAGGGGTAAAAAGATTTCAGACCGATAAACTTTGTTCTATTTTTGCACGACAAACGGTTTGCGCCGCCGCAAGCCTTCAAAACGAACATACAGATGAAAAAGATAGGAATCCTTTCGGATACACACGGATATTGGGACGATCGCTATGCCGAATACTTTGCGGGCTGCGACGAGATATGGCATGCCGGCGACATCGGCTCGGTAGAGATCATCGAAAAACTAAGCAAGGTGGCTACGCTGCGTGCGGTATATGGCAACATCGACGGCACGCCCGTGAAGTTGCTTACGGCCAAGACGCTTCGCTTTCGCGTAGAACAAACGGAGGTGTTGCTTACGCACATTGGCGGCTACCCCGGCAAGTACGCGCCCGAGATCAAGGACGAACTGCTGCGCGACACGCCCGACTTGATGGTGTGTGGTCACTCGCACATCCTGAAAGTGATGTTTGATAAGAAACTCAACATGCTGCATATCAATCCCGGGGCTGCGGGCAAATACGGATTTCACAAGGTGCGTACGCTGATTCGCTTCGTGATTGACAAGGAAGAGATGAAAGATCTTGAGGTGATCGAGCTTGCTTGATTTACAATAAGCCTTTTGCGCGGTTGAATTGTTGCTGCTCGTTGCCCCGTAAAATGGACGTTCAAGATGGCGTTTTTCGTGCTAGATGGTGCGAATTTGCTGTTTTTACGTCTTGAGAAAACGGCCTTTCTGATCAAACTAAAATGGAAAATGTGAATCGGAAAGGGTTTTTCTTCGTTCAAAATGGGGTGGCGACGCAAAAACCATGCATGGTTTCTGGAAAAACCTTGTTTGCTTCTTGCAAAAAGGTCATTTACTTCTCGCAAAAAGACTTTTAGGTTTTTGAAAGTGCTGCTCAGACTCTTCGTGAAGACTTTCTTTACTCACTGCGAAGACTTTTTACACGCACCACGAATAGTGTTTTTGTTTACCACGAAGACTTTTTGCACGCACCGTGAAGAGTGAAAACAGTTTTCATTGAAAACGTTTTACGTCTTCGTGCAGTTTGTACCCCGTTGTTTCGTTTACACTGTGGCGACTGCGTCATAGCCCGGCTGCCTGTGGATAGAATGCACGCAGCGGGAGTTGAGCCGTTACAGATTGATTGCCCCCAGACGCAATTGATTTCCTTTTGCACGTCTGCGAAAAAAGTCTTCACTAACAACGAGGAATGTGTGTAATGCGTCAGCTGCTTTTGGGCGACAAAAGGAAAGATTTATTTTGGTTTCAAAAAGTGGGCAACCAGCGAGAAAAGGGCTTTTGGGGGAGCAAAACCGTTGAATAGCATCCCGCGAGCCTTTCTTTTGCTATTTGCCAAATAATACAGTAAGCTACCCCATGCATCAATTGCTTTACAATACGTTGCAATTTCCGTGTATGCAAGGCTGTAAAGGGGGAGGAGCTGTGGCAATGCGCTATAATCGTTGTTAATCCCACAAACAAAGCCTTTGTTTAGATGGTTTAATCTTTTAGTTGACTCTGAATATTCTAAACTAAAAAGAAACCGATATGTATAGAAATGAGCATGGAG
>X396_Morelets_crocodile__coassemble_23_pt1 | contig 23412 bp, 30 predicted proteins | sample X396_Morelets_crocodile__metabat2_low_PE_001 | metagenome-assembled genome bin X396_Morelets_crocodile | reverse complement strand
CTTCTATATATTTTGATCGTATCAGTTCTCCTGATCGATCATATATTGAAACCAGATGATTTTTCATCAGTGAATCTGTCTGTTGAATTTTAATAGACAGCATTTGTTTGCTATCTATCTCATTCGTTACACAGGATTGTAAAAAGAAGGGCAATAATAGGAAATGGTATTTATATTTCATTGCTCTTTTTTTCTAAAAGCCGAAGAGTATTTCTCTCCCCGGCTTTTGTAAGTAATAAATTATGAAAAGATTATTTATGAGAAGCAATTAAATCTCAATACTGTGATGTTCAATATTACCCCAAGGTAGAACAGAAACGTTTACATCGACATTTCCAACTACAGCAGGAATTTCTGGTTCTGTGATTTCGCCATCTGAAGTCAGTTTCAAGCTGATATCAAAAATAGCATTAGGTTTTGTGTAAGTCCAAGAGTTGTCAGGTAGCAACGGAAGGTAAAATCCATAGAAGCGATCTTCAGCTCCTTTTTTACCCTTGAGAACGATATACGTTCTCTTAAAGCCGTTAAGCAAGTTGTTTCTTGATCCCGCAGGAATGATTACATCAATCCATTCTGTATTTTGTGCGTCAATAACAGTACCGCCATCATAACCTGTAGTTGGGTTTTGTGTTGCAAAACCACGAACCTCTTTGATTACATGTTTGTCTTGGTGGCTGTTTAGAATTGATCCTAAAGAAGAAACCTCAAGTGGGTTATTCATTACTTTCACAAAAGATTGATTGTCAGTGAATGACGTCGCATATCCGTTTTTATTGATGCGAATACGAAGCAAAGAGACGTTACGTTCAAGCTCTATTGGTACTTGAACATCATTACCAGCTGTTATATTTACAGCTGCAGCTTTATCGCTGAATAAGTTCACAGCTTTATCATACAACTGCTGTTCGGTCGAACCGACAACTTCTTTATTCGTTGCCTTAAGACGCATTTTTACGTCATTAATGTTCATGCCTCTAACCGCACCAAAAGACCACAATGGAGCATCACCTTGCTTTGCAGGAATTGGAACCATTGCTGGATCTTGCGAGTTAGCAAAAGCATAGATATCATAAGTTCCGACTTTGATATCTTTAAACATCACTTTTTTGGGAGTAGAGATCGCCCCTGAATTGTCAAGTTGATCTTTTGCAATGTTCTTGGTGGCCACAATTTCTCCCGTTGAAGGATTACAGAAGAATACATCTACATTTTTCACATCTGACCAATTAGTTGTTGGTTTAGCTGTAGATACTGCTTTGGTAGTTATTACATTATTGAATCCTACATCCAACGTCAAATTACCAGTTCTATTATCCTCTATTTGTCCGTTATTCATATCATTTGAACAACTTGATAATAACGCAACTAGGCTAAGGCTATACGCCAATACAAAATTCTTCTTCATTGTCTAATACTTTTATTTATGTACATTTAAACTATCTAGTTAGCAGGAATATTCGGGATCTCATCCCATGCTTCGTTTTTCCAATCCTTTATCATCAACCCTATTTCCACATCATCTTTGATCGAAATTTCAAAAACATATCTTTTATTCCTTATAAAGTCAAAATCATAATCAAGTTCTCTATTAAAAACCTGACCATTATTATACTTAGCTTCAAGTTTAAACTTGATTGTTTTTCGTTGTTGTGTTTCAGGCCCAACAACAAGCCTCTTTTTCAACTCCAAGCCTCCAAAATGTTCTTGATAGAAGTAAGAATCACTTACTGTACCATCATAATGAAGTTTCTTAGGAAAACCATCTATGGTTATTTTAACGTCTTTAACATTAGATTTTTTCAGGTCTAATGAAACCTCAGAAACAGCCCTTTGAATCGATAGCGGAACATTATTTACATGACCACTTGGCGATTCCTGAATAACACAAGATGTTTCTCCTGAGAAAAGCTCTTCAGCTCCCAATGGCGGAGTTTCATAGGCAACTCCATTCTTTTGGATCGTGGTATAAAACCCCGTAGTTGAGCCAGAATGAAGCTTTAACTGCCAACTTCCGGCAGGAGCTTCGAATTTTATGTTATTCGAACCATACACAACATTCTTATTTATAAGGGTGGCTTTGCCGTTATTATCAAATAAGTGTATTGTACTTGGTGTGGACATCTTGGTCTGCACCCAATCAGGGAAATTAATACTACCACTACCTACATCTTTTTCAAGCACCGGAGAAGAACATGCCACAATTGACAGCAATGTAACACCGACACACTTCGATAAAATGTTCATAGTTTTAATTTATTTTTCACTGCAAAGTTACATTATTATCGTATATATACAAGTATGATTCAACTTTTTTTGTTATTTTTGCATCATCGAAAAGAATTCAATTTTATAAATAAGACAAAAAATGAAAAAAACTTGGATGTTAACGGCTTGCGCAACGCTTGCCTTATTTTCTTTTGCGTCCTGCTCTAATGAAGAAGCCAATAGCACGATTCAAGATGCAGGAATAGTAGAGTTGACGTTAAAAAATCAAGGAATTGAAACCATCACTAAAAGTGGCAACACTAAAGCATCATTGCCACATGAAGATGTAATAAATCATGTTTGGGTAATTGCCACAGACGGGTCAGGGAATGTCCTATCTGGTAATTTCGGAAAACAGAAATTTCTGTCTTCTGAAATCATAAACAACAAGATCAATTACAGGACAGACATTAATGTGTCACCTCAAAACTTTTATGTTGTAGGAAACATATCAGATGCTCAGGTGGGATCAATCCGAAATGCCAACGAACTAAAGAATATACGCTTATCGGCAAGCTCAATGCCAACAAGTCCATTTATTCTCACTAGCGAGAAAACAAATGTAAATGTGCAAATACCTTCGCCAAAGATCGAAGCAACACTAGAGCGCACAGTCGCTCGTATCGACGTAAGACTCGGAACAGGTGTTTCTAACTTCGAGCTAGTTAATGCAGAGCTACGAAACTCAAAAAACGAAACATTCTTGTACCCTATAGGCACAACAGGTTCAATTATTGACTACAAAACCCCAATTCCGGCATCCGATAGCAGAAGCGTCGTCGGTAAAATTTATTCATTTGAAAACTTCAACTCCGACAAGAACAACCTAGGAAACTCCACCTGTATTATTATAGGAGGTTACTATAATGGGGACAAGTCTAAAATGACCTATTATCGTATTGACGTTTTAAATACTGCCAACGAAGCAAAGGTTGACAGAGGAACAGCATATACCGGAACTGTTACACAAATTCTAGGTCGCGGATGGGACACCCCAGACGAAGCAGAGGCAAATAAGGCCGAAAACCTTATTTACAAAATTAATCCGTGGGTAGAAGATGCTTCGGACGTAATATTTGACGGCACGACTTATTTTCAGATGGAAAGAGCGGAAACTCAAACAGAAACAAGCTTTAACCTCAAACTTAAAAGCAATACGACGCAGCCAATTACCGTTGTAAACAACTCTCCTGCCCAACTATCTTCTATCAATATTAATAGAGTAGGATCAACCGAAGAGTATACAGCCGTAATAGGTGTCAACGCTAACAATTCCGATACACCCCAAGAAGCAACCTTTACACTGAAGACTGGTCGCCTTTCAATGACACATAAGGTTTGGATTTTTAAAAACGGAACAGGGATTACGCTCTCAAGAAGCATCGTAGAACACAATGAAACTGCTGGTGCTGAAATCGTAACAGTAAATGCACCTTCGGGATATTCTCTTTCTTTAGAGAATCAATCTTCATTTTACACGATCGGACTAAGTGGCAATACTATTACAATCAACTATCCGGATTGGAAAACATTAGGTGCATCAACTATTAGAACAGGCGCACCCGTTAGTGTGGTCGCAACTCATTCAACAGGAAAGAAAGTTTCTTTACCGTTATCTATTGTTCAATTCCAACGTGTATATGACATTTCTTGCGCAACAACTACAGGCACAGCACCAGTGTCTGGAACTGGCAGAAAAATTCATGGAGATAACGTAACTCTTTCCGCTCCTGGTCATACCGGTTTTTCATTTGTTGGTTTCCGCAATTCAGCCGGAGCAACTGTTTCAGGTAACAACCCATATTCATTTACAGCAACACAAAGCGAAGCTCTCACTGCGGTATATAATGCAAATAAATATACCGTAACTGTAACGGCAGGAACAGGCGGCAAAGCTTTTGGTGGCGGAGACTACTATTACGGAACAACTGCAAAGATAGAAGCCAGCCCTGATAATGGATTCTCCTTTCTGCAATGGAGCGACGGAAGCACCAATCCAATTAGAGAGATTAGTATCACGTCAAATATCAATCTTTCGGCCTCATTTAAAGCAGGGCAAGTTACTATCGCAACTAGTTCCACGACGGGAGGAAAAGTATCCGGAGGTGGAAATTATAACATCGGAGAAAACGTGACCCTTACTGCAACACCAGATCCAAACTATAGGTTTATCGGATGGTTTGAGAATAACAGCTTAGTTAATAACAATTCAACTTATAACTTTCAAGCATCCGTCAATAGATCTATCGAAGGTCGATTTGAAAGCAGCATTATAAAGTTAGAGGCAGTAGGCACATACGTCAGAACAGAACATCGCCTTGATGCTGTCTATGATATATACACTGTGGTTATAAAATCACCTATACCTGTATCACAAAATACAGACATAAATATTACAGGCTCATTCACTTCTATAGCTGACTCTCAACCAAACTTTAACACTCTGAGATTAAACACAACCATAAAAATAGGCAATACAAGCTCTGACATATCACTTCCAATCGAGATACCAAGAGACCATACCTATCAAGAAACATCACTAACAATTAACCCTACAAAGGATTCATCAACAGGAAAGGCTTTCGAACTATATTTTCACCCTGACCATATATAATACACTAATAAATAGCCACTTCAAAAGAGTGGCTATTTATTTACCCAAACAACGATTGATTATTTCGCAATAATAATCATAAAATAATAATCAAATTACTTGCACAAACAAAAAAGATAATTTATATTTGCATCATAGTTACAAAACGAAACAATATAAACCATTAAAATAACAGTTTTATGAAGAATTATCTATTACACGCTTCAATCATTGCATCATTCGCAACATTTGTAACAAGTTGTTCAAACGACGCAAACTTTGACGAGTTTACATACCCAAAAACCGAGGTTACAATTAATCTAGATTTACCCCTAGAAAATCAAAATGCACACAAACTTCTTGACAGTGCCACAGTACACGTCCAAGATCAACTATTTGCTGTTTCATCATGGTATGGAAATATAGCTGTAAATGGCGAAGGACGAAAAGTAAATGTTCGTAACACTCAATCAACCCCATTTACTTTATCACCTGAATGGTCAGGCTACCTAACTAAAAGAGCATCCGCTCCAAGTATACAAGTGTATTCTTGTTTAAAAGACCATACTTTTAATGCTGAAACAGAAAAAGAATGGAAAATAAACACTGAGCCAACCGTAGCTCTTCTTATTCTCCCTAACAACACCGATATTGAGATCAATACAAAATTAGGGAAAGCACAAAAATCTCACTTTTTCACAAAAGACAATCAAAAATGTATTTACATTTACTGTGATTACGAGTTAGGCTCTGACAAGCATGCCATATTCAAGCCTATTGATGTAACAATCACAACAAACGGAGAAACTAAAACCGTCACATGTGAGAAAGGCAAAATATATAATACAATCAACAATCAAGTTATAAACTTCTAAGTTTTTATAGTCTGAAGTTTTCAGACTATAAATTATATGTTATGTCTAAACAACCCAAAAAAGTAAGGAAGACTATTGATCTTTCAATCGAGACAGACGCAAAATTAGGGATTATTGCACTCCGTAACAACGTTAACGCAAAATCCCTAATTGAAACCGTTTTAACAACATTTGCTAATGAAGAAATAACAGACGAACAACTTGATTTTGTTTTACATAAAAAAGATCCTAACATTCAATAAAAGCACTATCTTTGTTCTAGATAATTCTTCATAAAAAATGGGTACATATACCCTTAAAGGTCTACTTTTTTTTAAAAGTAGACCTTTTCTTTTACACACCTAAATCAAACAAAAAAAACTATCTCTATAACCAACCTACAATCTTCGAATACATCTAAAATATCGCCCACGCTTTGCACTAACAACTCTTTATTCCCCGCTATGATATCAACCCTTTAGACACATTTCACAAGAAACCAAAGGGAGAAAACCAACCTGTTAACGAAAGCGAAAAACATCATCTACGCTACAATTTAACACTCTTATTATTAGGTGATTAGGGATATATTTCGTATCTTTGATTTATAAAAATCAATTTAAATCAAATTTGTTATGACTTAAAATTAGAATTAGGGAGTTGAGAGGTCAAAGAGATTTTTGATTATCATTTTTTTTCATATCTTTGCGCCAAATTATAATATGTATCGTGTGAACAGAAATCTACCAATTTTCGAAAACAACACGACGAGTTTAGATATATGGCGCAAGAGACATGTAGCTATTATTGTGTTGTTGGGTTTTGGTAGAACCTCTGTTCAATAGTAGATCTTCATGTTCTTGCGCTTCTTGTTTTAACAAAACGTTAACCCTCCCACCCAGTTCTTTAGAATTAAATTCAAACCAATCACAAAAAACAAGTTCATTATGAAAATTAGACTTTTAGCAGCAGGTGCTCTATTTGCACTTATCTCGCTACTAACTATCTCGTGTAATGAGGACGTTGAAGGTGTTCACATGGGGTATAAACTAGAAAGTTACAAACCCAATGGAACAAAAACACGTCTAAACGAGACATTGCCAATCCACCTTAAGTTTGATCCGGTGGATAAAAAAAACAATTTAAACATTAAAACAACTTTTAGCCTAACTGGAGGAGAAGGTTATTTAACAGGAAGCGATGAACAAAAAATAATATCTGGATCGTCCTTCTCTACGGAAATTAAAGGAAACCATACAATCCCTTTAAATTATACACCTACATCTACAGGCAGACACATTCTTAAATTTGCTTCGGATAATGGGCAAACCATCCAAAATCTAACAGATACAATTGAGGTTGGTGAAGTTCATTATCTAGTAGACGCGACAGAAATGCCAGAGAAGTTTCTTGTCGGAAAACGCATGACATTCAAATTGAATATCACAGAAAGAGAAAGTACCGATTTAAAGGAGACAGAAACCTTAGCAGAAGTAATCAAAGGGTCAGGAGACATCTTCATTGCTGACAAAATCGTAAACACATCTGGCGATCCTGCAACTAAAGGCGCAGTCGTTGTTATGGGAACAAACTTGATTGCATATAGAGCAGAGACTTTTGATGAGAATATCCTTCAATTCAAAATTGAAAACCCTTTCGGAACAAGACAAAACTTTAATTTGCCAATCGAAATAGTCAAGCCTGATTATAAAATAGAGGCTATGCTCGATAAGGATAATGCGATTAGAATCGGAAAAGACTTCTCTTTTAAGATTGGCGTATCCGAAATTGATGAGCATGGTGGTAACGGATTCTTGTTATCGCACCGCTTCATTAAAAATAACGGAGCTTTAAAACTCAATGCAAAAGAATTTGAGGCAGGAGCTCGCGATTCTGTATATCTTGGAGAAAATATAGTAAACTTTATACCAAGTGAACTCGGAGAAGCTGTTATAGAGTTTATATGCAATGACAAGTGGGGAACTGCAAGAAAAGATACTGCTTTTTTTAATGTTGTCGATAAAGAGACATTTGCTATTACAGCGACTGCCACGGAAGGTGGAACAGTTTCCGGTGCCGGCACTTTTGAGTTAAATGCAACAGCGGAGTTAACGGCAACACCAAACCCGGGAAATATTTTGGTAGGATGGTACGAAGGCGAAAAGCAGGTATCAACCAATGCTGTTTATTCATTTTCTGTAACAAGTGCGCGCACTTTGGAGGCTCGCTTCGCTAAACAACTACACACAATCGAAGTTCAAGCTTCAGATGGTGGAATTGTAACCGGAGGCGGAAAGTTCGAACACGGTAGCTCTGCAACACTACGAGCAGAGGCAAAAGAAGGACATGCCTTTGAAGCCTGGTATGAAGATGGCCAAAAAGTGAATTCACAGAATCCGTATATCTTCCAAGTTACAGGATCAAGATCATTACTTGCTAAATTTACAAAGAATTCGATATCAGCTACAGTTGATAAGTCTTCGATCAGCTCGAAAGTGGGTAGTCCTGCTGCGTTCAAGTTGACTCTATCTGAAGCTAATTATTCAGGATCATTTACCGTTAAGTTTCGCCAACTAACAGGAGAAGGATCATTCCAAGGTGGTGCCACACACACTTTAGCAGGTGGCACACACGACATGGCATATACACCAAATAGCAACGGAACTCATACGTTTTCGATTGATGTTACAGATGCTCTAGGTCAAAAGACAGAAGTTGCAATGACTGTGATTGCAACCAATTCACCTCTTGTGGCCAATGTGAACCTATCGAATATAACCGTCAATGTGAATGAAGCAGCCAATTTCATCCTAACTGTATCTGAAGACAATCACGCTGCACCATTTACCGTTAAGTATGATTTACTAGATGGTCAAGGAACTCTATTCGTGAAAGACATTCCTCTTGGAACAGGTCTGAACACAAGTATTGCAGCCGGGCCAACTGCCATAAAATTTACACCTTCGGTAGCCGGTGAAAGTAGCATGAAACTAACAGTTTCAGATACACGCGGTCAGGAGCAGGTTATAAATGTTAAGGTTGTTGCCAAAGCGGTGATTACTGCTACTGCAACGGAAGGTGGAACAGTTTCTGGAGGTGGGTCCTATGAATATGGCTCAACTGCTGTATTAACAGCCTTGCCAAAAGAAGGACATGCTTTCCTCGGTTTTTATGAAAATGGTGTAAAAATATCAGATGCAACAGAGTATAGTTTCGAGGTAAAAGCATCTCGTAATATTGAAGCTCGATTTGAGCTAAAAACATTTGTGATTACTGCTACAGCAACGGAAGGCGGAGCAGTCTCTGGTGCAGGTACTTTTGAAATGAATGCGACTGCAAAGCTAACTGCTACTCCTAATCCCGGAAATATTCTGGTTGGATGGTTTGAAGGGGAAAAACAAGTATCAACAAATGCTGTTTACTCGTTTACCGTAACTGGAGCACGTTCATTAGAAGCTCGCTTCGCGAAACAAACACACACAATCGAAGTTCAAGCTTCAGATGGTGGAATTGTAACCGGAGGCGGAAAGTTCGAACACGGTAGCTCTGCAACACTACGAGCAGAGGCAAAAGAAGGACATGCCTTTGAAGCCTGGTATGAAGATGGCCAAAAAGTGAATTCACAGAATCCGTATATCTTCCAAGTTACAGGATCAAGATCATTACTTGCTAAATTTACAAAGAATTCGATATCAGCTACAGTTGATAAGTCTTCGATCAGCTCGAAAGTGGGTAGTCCTGCTGCGTTCAAGTTGACTCTATCTGAAGCTAATTATTCAGGATCATTTACCGTTAAGTTTCGCCAACTAACAGGAGAAGGATCATTCCAAGGTGGTGCCACACACACTTTAGCAGGTGGCACACACGACATGGCATATACACCAAATAGCAACGGAACTCATACGTTTTCGATTGATGTTACAGATGCTCTAGGTCAAAAGACAGAAGTTGCAATGACTGTGATTGCAACCAATTCACCTCTTGTGGCCAATGTGAACCTATCGAATATAACCGTCAATGTGAATGAAGCAGCCAATTTCATCCTAACTGTATCTGAAGACAATCACGCTGCACCATTTACCGTTAAGTATGATTTACTAGATGGTCAAGGAACTCTATTCGTGAAAGACATTCCTCTTGGAACAGGTCTGAACACAAGTATTGCAGCCGGGCCAACTGCCATAAAATTTACACCTTCGGTAGCCGGTGAAAGTAGCATGAAACTAACAGTTTCAGATACACGCGGTCAGGAGCAGGTTATAAATGTTAAGGTTGTTGCAAAAGCGGTGATTACAGCGACTGCCACAAGTGGCGGGGCTGTCAAAGGAAGTGGCTCTTATGCTTACGGCTCAACAGCTGTATTAACAGCTCTTCCTCACGAAGGTCATCACTTTATAGGCTTTTATGAAAATGGCGTAAAAATCTCAGACGCTACAGAGTATAGTTTTGAAGTGAAAGCCTCTCGTAATATCGAAGCTCGTTTTGCAATCAACAACCTTACAATAAATGTAACAGCCGGAGCTGGAGGATCTGTTACAGGTTCCGGCTCATATAACTACGGCACACAACTTACAATCACAGCAACGGCTAAGGATGGACATAGCTTCTCCGGTTGGTTTGAAGGAGAAAACCGAGTTTCAACAAGTGCAGCCTATTCTTTTGAAGTCACTTCAAATAGAAATCTTGAAGCTCGTTTTACAACAAATCAATATGTAATTACAGCAACACCAACTGAAGGAGGAAGTGTTTCCGGCGGTGGAACTTATGCATACGGATCAAATGCGACATTAGTTGCTTCTGCTAAGCCAAGCCATAATATCGACGGGTGGTACGAAGGGAATAACAAAGTGTCGGGTTCTGCCTCATACACATTTACTGTGTCTGGACCACGAACACTTACAGCTAAATTTGTTCTCAAGGAATACAGAGTAAGCGTATCAGCCGGAGCAGGAGGAGCCGTTTCTGGTGGCGGAACGTATGCGTATGGTACTAACGCGAACCTAACCGCAACACCAAATACAGGCTATCGTTTTGTTCGTTGGTCAGACGGGAACAGCTCACCAAATCGTACAATTACTGTTACATCAGACATGTCATTTAGTGCAGAATTCGCAATCAATCAATACACTGTAAACGTAACAGCAGGGACAGGAGGGACCGTCTCCGGAGGTGGAACATACAACCACGGTGCAACTGCAACACTAACTGCAATTCCTCAAAGCGGCTATTATTTTGTTCGTTGGTCAGACGGAAATACTTCTGCAACACGAACAATTTCAGTAACTTCGACTGTCTCATTATCTGCGGTTTTCGAGGCGAACAGTTATACAGTCCAAACCATAATCTATAGTCTCAATCCAATTATAGAAAGCGGCACAACTACAGGCGACGGAACATATAGATTTGGACAGTCAACAACGATAACCGCTCCTAGTACAATTAAGATATCTCAATGGGGGGGAACTGCAACAACTCCATTTAAAGGATGGTATATACTACCCGATCAATACCCTATGACAATAGAAGGAATAACTCAGTATATATTCTCTGGAGAATCAAGAAAACCTCTGTCCACAAATACGACATATACATTCACAATGGATACTAAAAACATGAGAATATTTGCTGACTACTAATCACTTGTAAATATGGGCATATCTTTTGATATGCCCATATTTATAATTTCCCGACCAAGTCCAAAATTTCTTTTTCGATTATTTTTAAATGCGAAAGAAGATTTCTAAGTGTTTCCTTATTTACTGAATCGAGAGCTTGCTCCTTAGCTTCTTGATAATATACATCTTGATAAATATTTCCTACACCTTTAATTATCCAATTAAGATTCAGATTTTCAATCTTGCTAATTTTTTTTATCACACTATAGCTTGGTGTGCTTTTTCTTTTACCTACTATATTTTCTATAACAGAAGCAGTTACACCAATCTTCAAGGCAAAAGCTCTTTTATTCCCTCCTGTTTCAAGATCAATCAATTTTTTAATTCTATCATTTACACTCATATTACAATTATTAACATGATACAACCACAAATATACTCATTTGTTTATATATTTGCAATATACTCAAAAGAGGACAATTGCACAGACTTTTAATTTTTGCGCATAAAAAAATAAACTCATATGAGTAAATGTACTATATTTGCACACATAAATTTATATGATATGAAAAATTTATTTATTGCTACAATTCTCGCAGCAACATCAATTAGCTTTACTTCATGTGATAACAATGATGACATTCCGTTCGTTAGAGCAACGGAAGAAACAGCTATAGAGGTAGAAAGCTTTTTTTCTGATAAAGCATATACAAACACGAAAAACAGCCTCCTTATATCTTTAACCAACTTAGAGTTAGTTGAAAGTGTAGTTAAGTTAAGTGGCGATGCTACTTTTTTCAACTCTAAAGGAGAAGAAGTCAACGAAGTTAAAATAAGCAAGACAGAAGGACTCTTTTTTGTTCCAAACTCCACTGGAGCTACTAAAATCTCAGTTTCAGTTACCAACTCTATTACTAGTAAAGATACAACCTTTACGCTTGCATCTGAAGAGCAGATAGATCAGACTATTTTATATCGATATGCGAACACTCGCATTGTAGAAAGATTAACAAAAGGAGAAAACTATAATAGGTTCTGGTACGCAGGTGAAACTGATATTATCTTCTCAACTCCACTAAAAGAAGCTATCACTCTTTTACCAATTAAAGGTGATATGCGAATTGAAAAAGTTGAAAAGTCACTAACACTTGTTGATTTATCAGGACAAACAATAAATATTGGTCATTCAACCAAATCAGTCAAAGACGCATTCAATACAACCTTTAATGACGGCACAAGAATTACCGACAAAGAAATAAGTATTTCTAATCCAGTAATTATAAAACCAGAAGGTTCAAAATTTGAATATAAATTCATAAAATAACTCCTGCAAAAACAAATAAGGCTACCTTCAGGTAGCCTTATTTGTTTTATATCAAAATCATCTTGTACTTCCGATATTACAGCTTTCCGACTCCTGGTCGTTCTTGAAATTTCTTTGCTCCGGATATCCGATCCACATAAATCTTGCTGAAGCTTTTGTCTCCGGATTGTTGTCTTTGTATATTTTGTTCTTCAGTAGAAACTCGAATGTATTTAACCTTCATAGTGTATCATTTTTAGGATGGGTATAAATATACACCATAATGAAGACATAAGGGTAAGAATAAATGTATTCGAATAGGGTATACCCTAATTGTGTAGTGTGTTTCGACATACTTAATTATTCGAATATGAATTATTTTAAAGACAAAAAACATGTAATAAAGTTTCTATATTAGAAACTTTATTACATGTTTGCAAAGGACCATATATAAATTAGCAAACAAACAAGAATATGGAAACAAGAGGAAAGATGAGATTTTATACTCATAGTGAAATACTTGATCGTACAATCGGAGAAAAAGGTACTCCAGATAGAAATGAGTATGATGCAGAAATGTATCTTTTTCATCTTGGAGAAATGATCAAAGAAGCTCGTCTTTCGAAAGGTCTAACACAAGAAGAATTGGATCAGTTAGTAGGAGTTCAAAAGCGCAAATCTCAAAAAATGAAAAAGGTCTAAACCTAACGCTATCTACGATTGTAAGAATTCTAAAGGCAATGGGACTTCGTGCAACCATTGAGATAGAAAATATTGGAACAATAACACTGTGTTCAATATAACTAATAATCCTCACTAGATACCTAGTGAGGATTATTAGTAGGGCACTGTCCATAATTCTGTGTAATGCTTACAGCTAGATTCTGTGTTCAATATAACTAAATTTACAGCATCATCGTAAATTCAACGCGAACACCTAATGCATTCATAATTCTGTAGAATGTGCTGACTTTAGGTTCTGTCTGCCCATTCTCTACACGTGAAATATAGCTTTTGTTGGAGCCGATTCTTTTGGCTAGCTCTGTCTGGCTTATCTTAGCCTTTTTACGAGCATCTTCTATGATTTGACCGGTATAGAATGCATAAGCCTTTTCTTCGGCTTCGTCACGACTGGTTGTCCCTTTCTTGCCGAATCGCTCATCAATTAGTGCGCTGACACTAAATGACACTTCATTTGTTGTTTTTGCTTCCATAATATTCTTTTCTTAGTCGTTTAGCAGTTTCTATTTCTTTTTGAGGAGTTTTCTGAGTTTTTTTCTGAAAAGCGTTAAATAAGATAATGATATTACCATTGTCGAAGCAGAAAAAAATACGATAAATATTACTTTGATATTCAATACGTAGTTCGTATAATCCATCCTCAATCAGCTTCATAAACTTGACCGGCATTCGGTCTTGTGTTTCAAGAAGCATTAATACGTATAATACCTTTTTCTGGGTTTCTTGATTCAAACTCTCAAAAAACTCTTTAAAGTAATGTTTGTAGGCTATGATTTCTCTGTCCATGATACGAAATTATATATAGTTGCCTAATTGGGCAACTATTCTTGTTTAAGAATGATTAATTTACAACTATCATAATGACTCAAGAAAATTAATCGCTTCTTCAGTATTTTTGCAAGAGGTAAATTCTCCATTTTTGTACTGCTCTCTTGATATTCTAATTCGCTCCTTTGCTTCGGTTGAAATATCTAGATTGCTATTATTATCTGTTGAAACTGGAGTATTGTCCTCTTGTTTTAGAATGAAGTAGTATGATTTCTCAAAATCAATAAAGATATGATGGTTCTCCGGGAAGTATTGCTTTAAAAATTCGTAGTCAGTCATACTGTGATAATGATGTAAAGGCATTAGCTCAGTTGTCTTTCCATGATAAGGAGTCGATATCGTTATATTATCCGGATCAAACAAAGTTGTCAATCCATTATTAGACTTAATTATTTTCATACCCTCTTTTGAATTTTAATAAACATGAAACCTCATAGACTGTACATAAACGTACACAAAATCGGACACAAAAATGAAAAAGAACAGCGTAGCTGTGTATAGGTCAGTATTATTTTTCTGACTTATATACAACTTCATCTTAATCAACGCAATGACGAATGAAACAAACATCAACAGCATAGAGATCAGAACAAAGCAAGCATAGGATAAACTTGAACTATTTACACTTACTGTATTTAAAAGAGCCAGACCAGACATTAATCCAACCATAACTACAGGTTGTATCCACCCAAATTTATTGTCTTCGATATAATAGCACAATAGCTTTGTGCATATTCTTATAAAATTGCCCATTGTTTCCGATTATCGCTACAAGTAAATAGATGATAATAGAGATACAGCCTCGCCCAAACTATCTCCTTTATATCCTTTTAGAACATCACTTGTTTGAGCATAAATAGTTAGTAGTTGTTGTGCTTCATTTTCTGTTGGCTCGTATTCCTCATCAAAAAAAGCATCATTCACCGAACTAACCAAATGTATGTAAAATGTCTTCTCTAAAAGTGAATTATTTACATCCCCTGCATGTTGAGCTCCAAACTGAGATATTGCATAGCCAAAACCACTAGCAAGAATTCTTTTAAATTTCATAATATCATATTTTTTCAAAAATAAATCCATTTAAACAAGCAATACAAAACTAGCACCTTCACCCATTACATAAGTGAAGGTGCTATAAATATAAATATTTATTTATACAAATAAATAAATAGGCATATATTCTCACGTATTTTAGAGTTAATAGCTTGCTTTCTTCTGTCTTGTATTCGCAACAAAAGTCTTATTCGCGCTCTTGAGGGTTATTTCGCCAAGGTTTTCCCAATCTCCGTTACTCCACACTTTTGTGATACAACCTTTAGCATTATTTTCTTTCATTGCTTTCTTGGCTGCGGTCAAGTTGTAGAACTCTTCGTCATAGCCTGTTTCCTTGTTGTAAACATGATATATCTTCATACTTTTACTGTTTAGTCCATCAGCCGGAGGTCTTGATTTTCGCTGAACTATTTCAACACTGCAAATATACAAATATATATTTATACAAACAACAACAACAACAGGGAAGATTTACCTTCGTATTACGTTTTCAGCAAGAAGTACGAAAAAAGGGATACCAACAGCATCCCACTCTTTATATGACAGAATCTCCTTATATTTTTGGATACGAAGAATGTGTTAAACAGGCTATATTGTCAATGCGCCACTTATTATATGAAGATACATTATTTATAATGTAAGCAACTACTCTTTCGGCAATAAAAGTATCACCTTCTGGAGTATCTTGCATATCTGTCGCATATCCTTCGAATATTGCGAAATTATCTTTATGAACATTTCTAAACCAAACTCCGTGAGAGGGGCCAAGGCCAGATTGTATATCTTGCAAAGCTTCAGTCAACGATTCAGCATCTAGCCGGTGCCCGGATAGTCCGGCATGGTTTTTATAGTACCCAAATTGATCTTTCAACAAGCCGTTCTCTTCAGCCTCCGCAGAAGAAAATCCAAATGAATCATACCATCTAGAATATTTATGATCGATATCGGCTTGTGGGTCTTCTGTAAAACGTAGAAAGTAGGTTTTTCCAACTGAATATTCTAGGATATTTAATCCCTTTCTGAACCTTTTCATAACAATACCGTTTCGCCCATCGGTCGGGGTTCTTATTGTTGAACTGTCTCAATACTATAAATATACAACTATATATTTATATAAGCAAATAAATATGATTATATTCTTATTTATTTCGTTGATACACAAGTTGTTTTTATCCCTTTTGTTGGATTAAACATAACAAAACACATCACTAACAAGTATGCATCTAAAACTGTTATATATATTAAAGCAGAGAAATTATGTATGATCTCACAATTGACAACCTCGTTTCTGCATTAATAGAATGGACTAAAGGGGATATGGATTCATTTACAGACGATATAAATGAACTAATAGAAGAGTGCTTTGAAGACTCGGGAGCAAACAACGCAAAAACAACTGAGGATATAAAAGCTCGACGAATTATTGTTGTTAAAGGGATTATGATAAAGTGCTTGCATGAACTAGATCATGAAACAACTACTAGACTTGAAGAACAGTTACTTGCATATGTTAAAACAAGCGCCTAGAAACATTATAATAACATTATAATGTTTCCCTTGCTTTTTAATAAGATGTCACTATCTTTGTATCGTAAATGCTAGATAATAGATGCTTCTACTTTTCGGGCTGGTCTGAGGACTAGAAAAATAAAAAAATAAAATAGATAAAATTAGTAAAACAAAATTTATGAAAAGTAAAATAATAAGGGTCGGCACATCACTAGGATTAATTATACCTGCTGCATTAGCGAAAGATATTAATCTACAGATCGGCACCCAAATAGAAGTAACGGAGAATTCGAATAAAGAACTTGTAGTAAAAAAGGTAACAAATGTTCGTCAAGGCTGGGCAGAAGCCTTCAAAAAATATGCTCAAAACGAACAAGAACTCTTGATACCAGACTACTTGCTCAAAGAGGCAGAAGCTTATCTTTAGTCTAGCACTTACATTTTAATCATATAAAATGTAATTCAATGAAAAGATTTGAAATTTTCACGGTCGATTTAGACCCAACAATCGGTGCTGAAATGAATAAAAAACGCCCTTGCGTTATCGTTTCCCCCAATGCGATGAATGCTTTTGTCAAAACAGTGATGATCGCCCCTATGACAACTAAGGAGCACAATATTCCGACAAGAATAAACATAGAAGCGACAAGTAGATCTGGACTAACAGCAAATAGTTTTGCTGCCTTGGATCAAATACAGACAGTTGACAAATCCAGACTTGAAAGACGTCTAGGTTCGATTTCTGAATCAGAAGCGGTCCAAATAACTGAAACTCTATGCGAAGTGTTCAGCTTTGGAGATGATTCGTTTTAAAATTGAAGCAAAAAGAGCCAGCAAATCAATGCCGGCTCTTTTTGTTTTCAACTTAACGATCTACAATAGTAGAAATTAATGTATAATGTTGATGTCTGCAAACATACTGATTAATTTTTAATTATCGTAATTTTGGCGTTCTTCTTTTTTCTGATTGCTCTTGTGCTTCTATTTTCCCAAGTCCAACCTCGTGACCCACAACAATGCTTCCATCTTTCTTTGAAAGCATATCGACAACATTTTTCTGCTCCAGATTTTGGTCTTGTGCAATTACTGGTTTCATCTCCGTAAATCTTAGATTTCCTGTTCCCGGGTTAACGGAAACATAAGCATCAAATTCTCCCTTCGGTGATTTCATTCCCTGCAGATACACAACCTTTCCATTTTCCAAGTCTTCTTTTTGTTGTTTCGTTATTTTGACTCCTTTTATTGTATCATTTATGTTGATTTTAGATTGTGGCAAAACAACAACCTCTTTTGTCTGTTGATCAACACCAATATATCCATTATATTGTTTGTTCTGGTACGACATTCCGACAGCTTTAAAGATTGTTCCATGCTCCTTGAGGTTCTTTATATCAGCATCAGATAAGTGATATCCGCCAATTGCTTTAGGTATATTCAATTCTTTTCGAACTCCATGCACGACAAAAGAACAATTGCCTGAAGAGTCTCGAGCCAATCGGATTTTAGCTTCTCCAAGTTGCATAATTGTACCATTCTTGACTTGAATCGATAGCAAATCAGTTTTTTCACCCTTTAGGAACTTTTCTAAATTCCCTGTCTTCTGGAGCACCTCTTTTGAAATTCCAATTTTCTTTTCTAGCTCTTTGAAATCCACTTCACTTTCGGCAAATCCTACCTTCAATGACCTTGCTGCTGCATATTCTACAGAATGAGTTACATCTCCTAGTTTATACGCAACAGTATGACCCCTTTTCAGTATTTCATCTGAAATATCCTTGAAACCTGTTTTCTGAAACAGAATATCATTCAAGTCATTTTCTTTTATTCGAACAAGGACCCAATTAGATGCCGGATCTTGCATCATATCTCTAAGAGATGCATTCGTAATGAGTGCTTCTCTTAGAGAGTCCATATCCCTAAATTGAAGTTGAACTGTTCTTCCAGACTCAGCATTCATCATAGAAAATGAGAGAGTCTCATCTGCATCGAGACGCACACTCTTGTTTTCTGAAAAACCAACAACTGTCTTTACTGATTCTATTTGATTTAATTTTGATTTCGCTTGTTCTGGATCATTAACCAGATCTTGAAGCTGATCCGTTGAAACATTATGCCATTTTATATTGGTGATATCCTTAAGTTTATCTAAAAAGCTTCTTTCGGCCAAATACTCCCCTAGACCATACTGAGCTTTATACGCCTCTTTGAATATCTGAAATAGAGACTTTCTATTCATTTCTCCAGTAAGCGAAAATGTCAATAAATTACGCTCAGGTGCTAATATCCCATCTTCTCCAATTATATCCTTTAGGCTTCTTATTTTATTTTCTTTATCAATCGTTACAAGCTCATTTTGCTCTGTAACACCGACCATCGCTTGTTCCATATCTTTGTTATTTGCTTTTTAATATTCAAAAATACAGAATATGGTTATATCTTTAGTCGATTTTATATTAAATAGAAAATCCTTGTTCAGAATATGAACAAGGATCTTCTTTCAATTAATCAGTACAAAAACCTGCTTGACAACCAGAACCTGTACCAAACATAAAATCCAATTGTATTGGCAGCTTGGATATCTGCTGCAAAGTCAATTGATCTTTAAAGGTGTTCCCCTGCAATTCTTCCATTATAGAACTCCACCACATGATACTCGGCGCTGTATCAAAATTCTTTCTGAGCTGCTCTGGTGCTTTCCAAAAGCAATTAAGACAATTCGAGTCTTGAGGGAAATCTAAATGCTTCTCTTTCCAAAACTCTTGAATAGCATAATGAGTTACCTTATTCTCGATTAAGGGGAACTCTGCGATACGCCATTCTATTTCCTTCCATCGATTTATCCATCGACTAGACTTCTCTTGGTACTCGCACCTTTCGGCATATTTAAAAAGATTATTTGTCTTTAGCATACGCTCCAGCTCATCATAGCGATATCCTATTCTCATTTGTACAGGTAACTCATGGTATTTGAAAAGAAATTCAAATATGGGTTGCATCTTCAAAATTGAAGTACAAAACCTTTTTGCTCGATTAGGTATCGCTTTTTTTATCTTGATCATTTCCTCCCATCCTATACCACGTACCCAAACAATTTCACGCCCGAGCATCTGTTCTAAATCAAACATTACATTCAATATTTTAGGATCTTCTGATGTTGCGACAAACTCCGGCATATGAGAGCAATACTTTTGAAGCTTATCGTTGGACATTTGTAGGAGCTTTTTGTCAATACTTCCTCCTGCGTTGTGGCAATCGATACAACACAAAGCAAAGACTTCGATATCTGCCGGATAATTAACGGCAATGTAGGAGGATGTTTTTCCTCCGGATAAACTATTTACCGTCTTCATTATTTGAAAGGATTAAATTTATGAATGTAATACCCTAAAATAGCAATCCAAATACAAACCAAAGTATATATACATATCGTACATATTGACTCTGATAAAGTCAAACCACGATATAAGAGTATACAAAATAATAGGCTTGCTATACAATACAGGCACAAGCTACATGCCTTGATCAGGATCTTCATAATTTATACCGTTTCGCCCATCGGTCGGGGTTCCTAAATTATAAATCATATATAAACCTCACCACTGTAATGATAAGGTAAATAAATAAACTAAACGTAATTATAGAAAGTATTGCCCTTCCGGGCTTCGGCTTTACAAGACTAATAACCACCAAAGCAAAAGTCCCTATAATAAGAAGGCCACTTATAAAAGAAAATGCTCCTGGTGGTAAATTAGTCTCTGCCATTAATTAATTATCTATTATTTCTTGCATTGAATCAATCGATTCTTGCATTGATTCAAATATATCATCTAATGATGAAATATTTTCATAAATTATTTCACCTCTCTCACTTTCTTGAAGTGAAGTAGGCATGTTATCATATGCCTCTTCTTCTTCTTCTTTGACTTGGACAAGTCTTTCTTTCAATATTTCCAACTCATTTATGATAAGTTGCAATTCATTTCTTCTTTTTTTATTCATAATGAATACTGTTTCACCCATCAGTCGGGGGTCTTAGTCGTTGAACTGTTTCAACACTATAAATATACAAATATATATTTATATAAACAAGTGATGCGATATTTATATTGTATATATTTTTCTCGAAAAATAAACTTTTCTCACCCTTTTGGATATAAAAAAGGCAGCACTACTGCAACCCTTCGTTTAATTCTTGATCATATTTTGCCCCTAAATATTTTATTCGAGAATAGTTGGATTCTCGCTCTCCCCTGCTCTTAGCATTTGCACTTTCTAGCAGAAGCATACATTCATTAAAAAAATTGACCTGCGAAAATTGTTTATAAATTGGCATGTCAGAATTCGGTATTATCCCTAATTTGAGGCATTCATTCCATATCAATTTTCTTCTCCTTTTATTTATTCGGTTAATTATAATCGTTATAATATCACCAATCAAAAAAGCTGAGATGATAGAGAAAGAAATATAACCTATCCACAGTATTATTTCTTGTTCTAAATTTGTATCTGGGAAATAGTGCTTTGCTAAAATCCAGCTTGGTATAACAATTAAAGCTGTAAAAAACGTCTGAACTGGTCTCGCGATTCTTGGAAATCGAAACTTCGACTGTTTATTGTAAATTTCTATTATTTTTTCGCCACTATTCATATTAAAATGTAATTTTTGTTTTGTCTTTGAAATTAAATTATCTCTCTTATACAAAGATAATTTAATTATAAATCAATTTTATATTCTTGTACGATTGATCCATGAGGTATATATAATTCGACACTCACAACCTCCCTTATAGTATCCCCTAAACATTTTGTTATTACATCATTGAAGAGAACATATGGTTTCTCTTCAGGTTGTAGGTATTTTATGATTGTTTTCCTCGCAGGAACCGATTCCATCTTGAATCCTTTTATAGAATCCCCAACAAAATACAAATATTCGACACCATTGTTACCTAAGAAAAATGATTGGTTATTTATTACACCTTTATTCAGACCAAGTGAATAAATTTCAATCTTTCTTTCTTTTTTTTCTTGTATTTCTTCTCCATCTTTAGAACATTCGTAGAGTGCAAGCAACGAAAAAACCGTGAAACTGACAATAATGCCAAAACCAATCGGTCCGCTTTCGTCATGTCGATTGTAGATCATGCACATAAAAGCGCACAGTAAAAGCCGTCCTACTAACAAAACTGCAATTACTACTAACAAAACTGCAATCAAAACTATCAAAACTGCAATCAAAACTATCAAAACTGCAATATAAACTACCATAATATAACACTGTTTCGCCCATCAGTCGGGGGTCTTAGTTTGTTGAACTATTTATAAATCAATTTTATATTCTTGTACGATTGATCCATGAGGTATATATAATTCGACACTCACAACCTCCCTTATAGTATCCCCTAAACATTTTGTTATTACATCATTGAAGAGAACATATGGTTTCTCTTCAGGTTGTAGGTATTTTATGATTGTTTTCCTCGCAGGAACCGATTCCATCTTGAATCCTTTTATAGAATCCCCAACAAAATACAAATATTCGACACCATTGTTACCTAAGAAAAATGATTGGTTATTTATTACACCTTTATTCAGACCAAGTGAATAAATTTCAATCTTTCTTTCTTTTTTTTCTTGTATTTCTTCTCCATCTTTAGAACATACGTAGAATGTAAGCAACAAAGAAACTATGAAACTGCCAATAATGCCAAAAGCAATCGCTCCGCTTTCGTCTTTTCGATTAATGCACATAATAGCGTACAGTAAAAGCCGTCCTAGTATAAAAACGGCATACAAAACTATAAAACCCATCAAAATTAATAAACCTACCATAATATAACACTGTTTAGTCCATCAGCCGGAGATCTTAATTGCCGAACTATTTCGACACTGTAAATATACATATATATATTTATACATACACTTGTATCATCTTTTTTTTTCCAATATCTTTGTTAGAAATTAAAATAGATTTATATGACTAATACTAATAGATCAGCTGAAATATTTACGATTGATAACATAGCAACACAGTTGCTAGATATTTATAGTAGAAATAGAATTTCACATATAATTTTTCAGTCAAGATTTCAAAGATTGATATTTGACAACTCAACCATAATCAAGTATCTATTCCTACTCCTATTTCTCATAAGTGTACTTTCTTTCGCACCGGCTGTACATATACTATTAAAAATGTCTTTATTTAATGCATCCATATTTTACACTCTAGCCACTCTCTTGTGTACTAGTATTGTTGGCCAAATACTTTGCCATTCCTGCATTCAGCGACTAAAGAGCATTCAAGAAAGACTGGGCTTCCAGCCATCGATATACCACAAAACATATTTTCTTCTTATTATTCCAGAAATAACTATAACTGAGTATACCAAAGATATTTACGCATTGCAAGCAGATAAAATCTTTAAAGAATGCATCGCATTGGGTATTTTACACGATAATAAAAGAGATATAGACTTTTTTCAGAAGTGTAAAGACGTCTTCGAATCAAAAGAGCTGAACGACCTTTCTAGAAAGAGAAGCCTATTTGAAACTAAAAAGACTCAAGCTTTTGAGAATATGTTAGATATTAAACTTTACTGATTCTCCGCAAACACACCTAATATTTTTAGTATATTAGCGCTCAAAAAG
>X396_Morelets_crocodile__coassemble_22_pt1 | contig 23446 bp, 37 predicted proteins | sample X396_Morelets_crocodile__metabat2_low_PE_001 | metagenome-assembled genome bin X396_Morelets_crocodile | reverse complement strand
ATTATATGCCGCGATAAGAGCTGCAACCAAAGCGCCAACCGCCAATACAACCATTGCTATAGGATTCGCACTCATCACGGCGTTAAACATTGCCGTTGCGGCTGTTGCTAACTTGGTTGCCGTAGTGGCCGCCGTAGTGGCTACAGCCTTCATATTCTCTGCTGTTGCAACTGCAAGTATGCCTGCTTTCATCATTGTAAGCAAAGGCAACATTTGAGCAACAATGACCGCCTGTTGAGCGATTACTCCGGCGTACATGGATGCACCACCCGTAAGGTCAAAGAACGATATCTTTAAGTCCTCGATACTGGCGGCCATACGCTTGGCTCTTTCCGTTGAGGTATCCATACGTATCGCAGCTTGCTCCTGAGCCACATTCGTCCCGGTAACCTTTTCAGTCATTTCCGCCACTGCGTTTGCGTTGCCAATCAAAAACTGTGCAGCCGCAATATTCTCCATACCGAAAGTCTTACTCAAGAACGTAGCATCCGATAATTTAGGACGTAAATCGTCAAGAGCTTCTGAAAGAGAGGTTTTCGACAAGTCATAACCGAGCTCCGTATTCAGCTTGAGTATAATGTTGCGTAATGCCGTACCGGCTTCCGAGCCTTTTAGGTTCGCCTTTGATAATACCTCAATTGCCCCGGCTGTTTGTTCTACGTTTAGCCCCATGGCCGATGCCGCCGCACCAACAACTTTAAAAGATTGCGCTAAATCAGGAATTTCCGCCGCGCCGTACTTTGACCCCGCCGCGAGAACGTTAATTACCCGGTTTGACTCTTTTGCGGCCAGACCAAATTGATTTAATGTTCCGGACAAGGATTGCGCCGATTCTGCCATTGTCATACCCGACGCCTGGGCAAGTGTAATCGACTCCTTTTGCACATTATTCAAACCTTCCATGCCAATCACCGCAACATCGATATTACTTGCGATCAACTTATAAGATTCCGCCATTCCGGCTGCACCCAAACCACTGTCTTTTCCAAGTTTACGAGCCTCCGAGTTCAACGATTGTAACTCTTTACCCGCAATCCCGGTAATTGATGACAAGTCGGCCATCGACTGCTCAAAGTTTCCGCCTGTTCCGGACAATTGCTCAAGTGCGCTTGCCGTATTTTCAACAACCGAAGCAATGGCTGCAAAATTCTGCGCCGTAAGCTTTGAATTTATCTGTGCAAACTTCTCGGTAAAGGAGGTAGTCTGCTTCACAGATTCACCTACCTCTTTCACATACTTATTAATGGTCAATAGCTTTCCGGAAAGAACATCTTTAAGCGAAAAGTTTATTTCATACGTCAACTGTTTCATACTCCGAATTTTCGTTTTGCTGCATCAAAATCACTTTTCTTGCTTATTGTGCCTACCGGAACATGCTTATCCCATCCCAACTCAAACACATCTTTGGGCTTCAGTGGCTTTTTGGAATGTGGAGCTAGCGAATACAAACACATTGTTCGTGTTTGCTCCCACCTTTCTCTCGAGAGCTGTTCTTGATACTCATGCCAGCTCTCTACGATCAAGGATAATTCGTCTACGGTGATGTGATCCAGTTCACTCCAACTGATACCGCAGCACCCTACGGCAATACCCAATAACTTCTCAAAGGTTATTTGCTTTTTTTTTGAGGTTCGTCCTCGTTACCGTTTCCCTTCGAAGCTTCAAACAATGCCTCTTGAATTTCACCAACTCGGCTCAGATCCAAAGAGTCTAGAAACTTCTCAAAATCAATAGGGAGATCAACATCATCAGCCCTACAGGCACTAGCCATGCACTCATAAATAAATCGCATCGAAGACTCAAAGTCTTTCACATTATCCAGTTCCTCAACAGACTTCCCCGTTTCACGCTTGAATCTTACAATCGCGCCTGTAGTCATTCTAATTGGATATTCCTTTGCACCTATTTTAATTTTCATGATTCTATTTGATTGAAGAGAAAAAGAGGGCATATCCCTCTTTTTCCTTATTATTTACTCATTTCCATCAGCCTCTAGTCCGGCACCCTCACCGGATGCGCTTAAGTTGGTCGGAGTCGCAGCCTTTTTCGTTTCAACCTCACCATAATTCTCAAATGTGGCAGAATAAGAGGCATCCTCTCCGGCTGCTGCATTTTCGTCAATATTGGTAATAAGAAACTCACCTTGCTCAAACTCATCTTGCGCTTCAACCTCCTTGTGTGAAAACTTCAACAGTACGGGAACACCTTTTTTAAACATCTCCATGAACTCTTTATAACCTACGCCATCTTTGTAAGAAACCAAAGCTTCACATTTAATCTGACAGCTATAACCCGTTACAATTTTTTGCGCCCATTTACCTGTTGTTTTTGTTTTCCGCTCCTTGGTTGCAGCACTCCACGAGATCGTATGGTTTGTTGCATGAGCTGTTTCCGACCATGTAGGACTTTCCGTTGTTGACGTATTGACAAACAACATCAAGTCATTACCCTCAATTACACCTGTCTTTCTAGCCATTTTATTTTGATCTTTTTTTTCGTATATAATATATGTATAGCGTAATCCCGACCACCAACCCCGAGATAAGACCGATACAAAACCATAGGATTGGTTTATGTAATGGAGGATCACGTTCTTTTACCTCCGTTTTTTGCAATTCCTCATACTCTCGTAGCAGCTTGTTGTATCTAAATTCCCACTGCTCGATGACTAACTGCAAAGAGTCGCACGAGCTTGTAATAATCAGGTTACCGCCATCGCTGACAACGTTTAAGTTTGCTTGCCCGGATTTATCGTGATAGCTCGCACCGGGCGGCAGGTTACGGAGGTTCTCCAGAGACAGAATCAATTCCACAGAGCTCTGAGGTACAGTTATCGGCTTGGTCGTTTTGATAAGTGTCGTCTCTACATCTGTTTGCTCCTTGCGGTTGTACTCTTGCACGACCTGCTTTTTGCCTGCGCAACTCATGCCTGACAGGACAGATAGCAATGTGAGTACAAACACCACTTTGAGCAACGGCTTTTTGCGTAGCCAATTGCATGTCGTATAACTCATTGTAATCTTTTGATAATTTGTTTAACGTGTCTTTCACATCATCAAGCATCTCTTTGTAAATGGACTCAACTTCTTTAGAGGCTTTTGCTCGGTTTTGCTTTCTCCCGATAAACCATGTTACAACTGCCGATATTGTCCCGGATGTAAAGCACCAGATAATGACTTCTTTGAATGTTTCGTCCATTTTAAAAAAGCTTTAATGGTTATTTAAAAGAGTGAGACCTTTTCCCCTGATCCGTTGTCGTAGACATCCAAATGCACCCACGATACACCTTTCTCCAGTCGGATCGGATAAGGCAGCAAATGTTTGTTTTTAATGATTGCTTGGCGTACCTGCTCGGCTGTCATTCCTTTCACATCAAAATCAACACCCTTGCCGGTTACGTGTGCAGACATGTACACCTTTTTCTTATCCTTGACAATCTGGCAGCAATTACATCTTACTCCTCGTTGCGAGAAAGAACCACCTATCTTGTAATTATTGATTGTCATAGATGTCTTTACGATCTGCTCCCTTACAACGTTCAGTGTCTCAAGTAAACGCATGTCAACAAACATCCACTGCGTTTTTTCGTTGTAGCCCGCATGAATGTGCGGGCATACAAGCTCTTGTATTTCAAATTTGAATTTACTCATGTGGTGCGATGATTAAATACCGTCACTGTCTCCACCATCATCGTCCCCTTTACCACCTGTGACTACCGGGTTGGTGTCAATGTTTTTATCTACCACCGTCGAGCCCTGTTGTTTTGGTGCTTGTACACTTCGAGCAGCCAATCCGGATGCACGTGTATCAAGCAATATACACTCCTCTCCAAATGCAACATTCGTATCAGCCATCATCTTCATTTTGAAGAAGTACAACTCACCGGCATTTGTCAATGGCGCAATCTTGATTGTAGAAAAGTCATTGATTAGATTTACGGCAGCCCATAGGTTTGAATTCTCATCCAGAGATGCAACTGTTGCCAGAATTACGTTCTCCGGCCATGCAGCCAAAGCCTCAATAGGAATATTTTTATAGCGGGCTACATTCACTTTAGTAGGATCCTCTCCTTTATTTGACAATGAGGTTAAATAGTCGTCGTATGCATCGAGATCCTCCATTGACATAATAATCTTGAGATCTTTAGACTTACGCAAAGCTTTTGGTATTGCTTTATATACTGCCTTCAGACGAGCCTCAATACCCGCTCCTTGCGCAACGGTAGGTTTGATAACATCGCTTTCAGCCAAAATTCGAGTCAGGATACCGTTCATCAACTTGTCATCACCGCTTTCTGCCCATTGCCCATTGATAAAGTGATCTCCAAGCTCAAAATCAACAGACGATGATAAAGCCTCAAGAAGTTTATTCTGTACATGTGATGGCAGCTCTGCATACACAAGCTCTCCTCTTACAGCATACTCTTCCCAGATGTTCAAAAAAGACTTCGGATTAAATGTCGTAAAAGCCATAAATTCCTTTGGCTCAAGAGTCTTCTCCGTGTAGTCGAAATTCCCTTTGCTGTCTGCGTTTACCGGGTTTTCTTTAACCTTTTGCAAAAACTTACCGGCCTTGAGTCTTGGAATATGAAACTTGCCTTTTACGTTCTGCTTAATACAGATCAAGCCGCGTTCAACCAGCTCATTACCGGTTGTTGCTTTGATCAAAATTTTATTTAAAACTTGGCCGTTATAAGCCGATTGTACATTGATTGCCATCTTATCTGTTTTTTAGATTATTCTTGATTTCTTGCTTGCGCTCCTCCCATGGATCTGTTAGGTCTAAAGAGCCGCCTGTTTCTTGTGCGCTAAGATCAACTACCGGCACCATGTCGGACAAAAGTGTTTTGACGGTATCAAAGTCCTGTGCCGCAAGCTTCAGGTACTTCTCTTTATCCTTATCGGTAATTCTGCGATCTTTCACAGCCGAGTCGACTAAGTCAATAACTGCTTGCTGTTGCACCTCTTTTTCTTTGGCCTCGTAGGCATCTACTTTGGTTTTTAATGCTTGATTTTCAGAACGCAGGTTTATCACATCTTGACTACCTCCTAAAGCTCCTTTCAACGCCGTGATAATTGCATTATCATCTGTTTGTGCCGACAGGTTAAGCAAGCCGGCTACTTCATCTTTCAAGTTCATCGTCTCTTTATTTTGTTTGTTACCAATTAGCGGAATTAGATTATTATCCTCCTGTGCACTTAAATTAAGCTCCGTACCACTGCTTTGATCATACAGCTTGATCGCATTACGATTCGACGGTATGTCAGCAATTGAGATTTCGCGAAGGCTCGACTTAATTACGGTTGCACGGGTTTGCCCTTTCACAAGGTATGCCGGATCATCAGATACGGTTAGCACTTCCAAAGACGGAGAACATGTTCTGAGCACCTTATTTTTCACCTTGTTTTCAATCTTTTGGGCAAACTCATCATCTTTATCGAATACTGCGTCTGCGTAAAGCTTTGAGCCTTTTACTACAAAATTCTCCCAATAGCCTATCGGCAGAATCATATCCTCTTTATCCGTCCATCCCCGAATATGACAATAGAGCATGATGGGGTTTTTCTCAAAATCGGTAAGATCAATGCCGGATGTCAAAATGCGCGTTCCGTGCCTGTTTACCGATTCGTCGTTTACTAAAAACGTATATGCCATTTGCGTATTTTTTACGTGTTTATTCTCGATTTCGATGCAATGTTACGGTGAAAAATAGCACACTCAAAGGATTGTTGCCAAGGTTGATACAAAACAATTAAGGGTTGATATACAATAAAATAAACGAGTTTTACAGTTGTATTTTTGCTTCAAAAAACAGGTGAAATGGCTGAAAATACAGACAACAAAAAGCTTTTTGCTAGACACTTATATGTCGAGAAGTGCTACACGGCAAAAGATGTAGCCTCTCAGGTTGGTGTGTCAGAACAAACCATCGGAAAATGGGTGAAAGACGGAGGATGGAAGGAACTACGCAGTGCGGGAGGTTTAGATATTCGCAAGCGTTCCGGAAATGTCGAGAGCATCATTAACTCAATGGCCGAACAACGTATTCAACTTGAAAAGCAAATACAGGAAGAGGAAAGAAAAAATAAACCGGACCACGACCGCATTCGTAGTTTGCGAGAGGAAATTACACGAATCGACTTTGGTGTTTGCAATTGGAACAAAACTCTTACAAACATCAATAAAGAGTCCAAAACAACCATTACTCAATATATATATGTAATGGAAGACATCTTCAAAGCAATGATGCGTTATGATTACAAGCTATACATGACAACCGTTGCGTTTCAAGAACATCTTGTATCTGAAATATCCAACCGTGATAATTTGTAAGCTATGGCGAAACTATCTATAGAAGACAAAAAAGCTCTCGAGGCGTATCGGTTAAGGTTAAAGCAAATAAAAGAAGGCGCGGCGGCTAATCCTTTCGAAACTCCGGAAGAAAAAGAAGTCCGGATCAAGCATCTCAAGAAAGATGTACGTGCATTCGTAAAATACTATTTGTCAGAATACGCAACATGTGAGAGTGCCGATTTTCAAATTGAGCTGGCCATGCGTGTGGCTCGTAACAAAGTGTGCTTTGAGCTTGTGCGTTGGGGGCGCGGTTTGGCAAAATCAGTTTGGTGTGATTTGATTATACCGTTGTGGCTTTGGTATCGAGGTGAAGATCTGTATCTGGTCATTGTGGGCAACAATGAAACCGGGGCAAAAAAACTGGTATCCGATGTACAAGCTCAGCTTGAGGGAAATCCCCGTATCATCCACGACATAGGAGAGCAAAAGCTATTGGGGAGTTGGGAGTATGGTGACTTTGCAACCAAAGACGGACGCTTTGTCGGCAAAGGCCTAGGGATGGGACAATCACCTCGAGGATTGCGTAAAACCGCGCAACGCCCTAACTACATCGTAGCCGATGACCTCGAGGATAAAGACACGGTTAAAAACCCAAAGCGTCAAGACGAGGTGATTACGTGGATAGAACAAGACTTATTAGGCACGATGGATGGCGACACAAGACGCTTCTTAAATGCCAATAATGACTTTGCGCCTCGTACTATTCAGAATCAGCTTGAAAAGCGACATCCAAAATGGCATGTTCATACGGTAAAAGCATACGACAAAGCAACCTACAAGCCGGCATGGCATCAAAAATACAGTGATACCTACTACAAAGTCCTTGAGGGCGACATTGGGATACTTGCAGCTTATGCCGAGTACTTGCATGAGCCACACGTAGAGGGAAAAGTGTTTACAGACAATCTGCTACAGTACGCTCCGCGACCTCGCTTAAATATTTTTAAAGTGATCGTTGGTCATTGGGACGTTGCCTATAGTGGCAACAATGACTATAACGCCGTTGGTATTTGGGGGCTGCATGGTCGTAACTTTTGGAAGCTAAAAGCCTTTTGCCGTCAATGTAAGATGGAAGATGTGCTGCGTTGGATGCACCACATTGATTTGACATTGCCTAAATCGGTAAGCATCCATTGGCGGGTTGAGAAGCAATTTTGGAACGACCCGTTAAAACAGGCTATCGATGAGGTTAACAAAGAATACGGGCGCACACTCAAGATCTCACTTGCCGACCGATCGACGCAAAAGAAATACGATCGCCTTATATCCATGCACCCCTACTATCAATTTGGGCGCATTTACTATAGCGAAAAGGAGCGATACAATAACGATTTTGTCACATCAACGAATCAACTCAAAGGTATTGAGCCGGGATACAAAACGCATGATGACGCTCCCGATGCAGATCAGCAAGCGGTTGAGTATTTATCAGAGTTCGTAACATCCGAATCCGGTGGTGATCAAACCAATATGGAGGCATGGGGTGCAAGGCGAAACAATCGTATTTAAAAACACTTTAAAACAAGTTTCGAAATGAGCTTTATAACTGATTATGATTTTAGATCGGCCATTCGATCTTACCAAATAAATGAGATCGTCGAAGGCGATCATACACTTATCGACATTGCGATAAACAACGCCATTGCCGAGATGAAGCCATATCTATTTAGGTATGACGTGGATTTGATCTTCTCTCAACAAGGAGACAAACGAGACAGTCTGCTTGTCCGCTTTGCGGTAGATATTGCTGTCTACGAACTAATTTGTATTGCTCGCCCCGATCAAGATGCCGACAGCCGAGAGTTTCGGTACAAACGTGCCATTGATTGGCTCAAGCAAGTGAGAGATGAACGCATACCGTGTGCGCTTCCTCTACTTAAAGATGAGCAGCAGTCCGGAGCGTTGCTCGTGGAACAAAGCAGTAATCCAAAACGTAATAATTACTATTAAAAACAAAAGACATGGCACGTAAAAAAGATAGACAAAAAGCAGCAGCGGCATACAATCAAGATACCATTGCTAAACAATCTCCGGCAGCAAGCTCCGAGCTTATTGCCATAACCGAAGCTCCTGGGCGCGGAAGTAAAGATATCGGCAAATTCATACGGGCACTCAAAAATGCCGAGAACCCGAAAGAGCCTAATCGCGTGGAGTTGTACGATATATATAACGATATCTTGAGCGATCTTCATTTGCAGGGTATTCGTACCAAAAGAATAGAGCACGTAAAGCAATTACAGCTCACATTTACCGATGGCAGTAAAACAGAAGAAAGCATACAAAACTTGATTGAAAGTTCGTGGTTTGGTGATATGCTTGAGGATGTTGTAGATGCTCGCTTCTGGGGACACACTGCTATGTGGCTTGATTTATCGGGAGGCATATACAGAAAATACAAACGATTGGATCGCAAACACGTCGTTCCTGAGCAAAACCTTTTCAAACTGAAACAAGGAGATCGTGCAGGCATTGACTACACAGAGGGCAAATATCCCTTTTATGTACTTACTGCGGGGAAAACCGATGATCTAGGTATGCTACTCAATGCAGTACCCATGGTTTTGATCAAGCGAGGAGATATCTCTGACTGGGCAACCTGCAATGAACTTTTTGCCGCGCCTACACGAATGGGTAAATACCCGGCATACCGGGACGACATTCGCACCCAGTTACTAAAAGCTATGCAAACCGCAGGGTCATTCGCTAATATTGTTATCCCGGAAGAAGCAAAATATGAGCACATCACAAATGCAGGAACGGGAACGGGTTCGACTGCTTATAACGCATTGGCCGATTTCTGCAACAAAGAGATGTCTAAAGGTTTTTTGCTGTCAACTCTAACCATGGATGCCGAAGGTGGAAAGTATAAAGGAGACGTACATGCAGACAGTGAGCAGATCATATTAAACTCTGATCGTATTTATGTTGAAAAATGGCTCAATACAAAACTTCTGCCATTACTTCGTGTGCACGGCTTCAATGTAGGAGACGGATGGTTCTCGTTTGCCGTGGAAGATCGCTTATGTATTAAAGAGCGATTAAATATTGATGTAAAACTCAATGATATCATTGATATACCGGCAGAGTATTGGTATGAAAAGTACAACATGCCTATACCCAAAGGGGGCGCGAAGCTAAAAAGCACCTCAATTGAGCAACCAAAGAACATCAAACTATCGGATATCCCGTCACTCGAAAATTCGAATGATCCAAAGCCAAAGAATTTAAAAGATAAGGTTCTTGGTTTTTTCGGTTAGCCCCTCAAGGGGGCATGTACCGGATGCTTAACGATCTATATGACGACACACTTGACTTATCCGACAAAAAACCGTTATTCCTGCTTCCGGATAAAATAAAAGAGCGCATCTTAAAAAAGATATTCGATCATTTTGATGTTAAGAACGACATCATCCCGGAGCTTTTTGAGTTTTCATTTGAGGCTTTAAACAAAGGCATAGAGGACAATTTTACTCCTAAAATAACCCATAAAGAAAACACGGAATTTTTGGAGGCTTTACGTAGCAATACTGCTGTTTTTGCTGCCTTCAAGGCTCATAGACAACAAAACGATCTTGCTACACTACTGCTTGATGACAAGGGAAAGGTAAAAAGCTTTGCGAATTTCAAAGCAGACAGCGAAAGAGTGATTGGGAGTTATAATACACATTGGTTACAAAATGAGTATGATGCTGCCATCAAAGGAGCTCGAACAGCTGCTCTATTTGCCGACTTCGAACAAGACAAAGATATCGCTCCCAACATTAGATGGATGCCATCTACATCAGTAGAGCCTCGTGACATACACAAGGCTTATTATGGCATGGTCCGCTCAAAAGATGATCCTTTTTGGCGAACAAACTTTCCGGGCATGCTTTGGGGGTGTAAATGCGGAATCGAACAAACATCCGATATAATAACTCATAAAAAGGGAGAAGGACAAACAACAACCGCATCAAAAGGACTTGAAATCAATCCTTATTACGCAAAAAGGATATTCTCAGACAAGCACCCATATGTAAAAGAAGCCTATCCGGGAGCCGATCAAGCCGTAAAAAGCTTTGTAAAACAAGCCGCGGTATCTTCTTTAGTTGATCAGACACTTACCGATAAGCGTGCCAAAGGGGAGAAAGTACAAGTTGGAACAATGGATAAATCTGTTGTGAAGTTCTTAAAAGGTAGAGGGATCAAGCTTGAGACAACTCAAATTACCTTATATGATCAGGCTGTTATGCACATGAGTCGCACCGCAAAAAGCAACAGGCATGCCAATCCGTCACCGGATCATATCAAAGAGATCTCCTCTATATTGGAGCGTGCCGATATCTGGTTTGATGAAAAGCTGAACAATCTGATCTATGCGGTAAAGCTTGATGAAGAAATGTCTTTGAAGTTTGTAGTTGCTCAAAACTATAAAAAGAAGAAGGATATAACGAATTATGTGGTTACGGGCGGAATTGTAGAGTCGTATAATATTACGGACAAGGTCTATATAAAAATAAGAAAAGGCCAGAAATAACGGCAGAGGACTCGAACCTCGCAATACAATCTCATCCGAAGATGACATTCCGGCTACCAAATGCCGGCATCGTTACTTTTGACCTTTGATACAAAATTAATGAGATTCATTTATATATCAAACAGTAAACCGTATAAATATGTTGGATAAAACATTACTTACAGATATAAGGAATAAGCTCAAACAGGTAGATAGGAGTGTAAAGGACAAACTACCTCGTCTTATTGGCATCGAAGCTGTCAATCATTACAAAGAAAACTTTCGCAAAGGGGGCTTTGTTGATGGTGGCGTAACCAAATGGGCAGACGTTAAACGGCGTGATCCCGAGTCCGGATGGTATGGTTTTGACTACAAAGGCGAGAAACGCACCTCTTACAAGTTTACCCGGGATAAAAAGACCGGCAAAACAAAAAAGAGTAAAAGTCAGAGCAAGCTTAACTTTTCAAGGGTTGCCACAAAATATGAACCACTCTTATCGAGACGCAATGAGCTCATGAACTCTCTTCGTTATGAAGTTTCGGGGGGAGTGGTTCGCATTACCAGCGACAAGCCATATGCAGAAGTTCATAATAACGGAGGAAATATAAAAATATTTGGCAAGAAAGTCACGAAAGTAGCACAACGTCAATTTGTGGGCTACTCCAAAGAACTGGATGTCAAGATTGAAAAAATAGTCGATAATCATATTAATAAATTACTACAATGAGAGAAATCTATAATGCCATATTAGAAAGATTGCAGCGAGAAGTTCCGGAACTTCGCTTCATTGATATAAATGTAGGACAAATGGACGAAGAAGATCCTCCCGTTGATTATCCATGCGCATTGATCGATATCGACAGTATCGACTTCGAAAGGCAGACCAAAGGCTATGATAAAGGAGAGTGTTTGCTTGATATTGATCTATATTTTCTGATATCGACAACAACAAGCAGTATTACCCCGGAATCAGTACGAGGTGAAGCATTCAAGCACATAGATACAGTAAATAAAGTGGATCGGGTATTGAATAAGTTTGAGACAAACGATTTTTATCCACTCAAGCGCAAACGTTTTACCCGGCTAAAAAAATACAGTCCGCGAGGCTACCGATGGACATATACATGTCGTATTGATCAAGACTAATAAAAAAAACGGGAGACACATTTAATTGCATCTCCCGTTTAATCAAATAAGCTTGGCTGATTTGTGCTTACGGCATCCATTTTGGCCAGCTCTCTTTTTGCGTTTATTCCCAAATAAGAACAGTAGGTACTAAAACTAATGAAAAACTTATCCCTTATTAAATTGTCAAACACCCATTTTTGCGTAACTCCACGCTTTGTATGCTCCAGTGTTATATCTTGCACTTTGCATACCCGAAGTAAGTAGTTGCGTCTATTGTATGCCATACGTGATTTTCTTTTTACAAATTTAACCTGCATACCTCAAAAATCAATGGAATTCTACAGTTCAATCGAAGTTAAATAGCGTTATTTTTCATCCATATACAAAAAAAACGGGAGACACATTTAATTGTATCTCCCGTTTGTCAATTATCAAGCCTAAATACTTTATTATTGATTTTCATCTGTATTAAATAGCTTATCAAATTCAGACTCTAAATCCTCGATGGGCGTTCCCGACATATTTGCCAGTGCTATCCGGGACAAGAAACATCTAAATTTGACTCTTAATGCCTCTGTGTTCGCCCGGATCAATTCGCCCGTTGTAACCTTTTGCCCAACAGCTCCACCTCCGGTTAAATCTCTAACATGACCTATAAGGATATCTGAGGCTTTAATAGTTATACATTCTCTATGCTTTGCTATCTCCCGGCTATGCCATTCAGCTCCGGCCTTGAACCCCTCGTAAGCGACAAAAAAGCTTTTGTCGTGAGTGTTATTATCTATTTCCGCATATGCGCGTGCTTGGTCTGCTAATTTACTCATGTTTTAAATTCGTTTTAAAGAGCTTTTCAATCATTTAAAATTACCATATCCGCGTTCTTTACAAACGCGACAGAGTCCTCTGATACGAGGGCGTATATTTCAACGTTATCGCCGGGGATATATTTCCAAAAAGCGATGTCTTTTTGACCGTACCCGGCTTGCTCAAGCTCTGTAAGCTTACATATCAACTCTGTTACCGTCATATCTTTTTAATATGAAGCATTATGTGAAAAGCTCCATACACAAGCACGACAACCATTAAGATTATAGCGATAATACCTGCAATATATATAAGAGCGGTTAATACTCTAATAAGCAACCTCTCCTCCGGAGCGCGGTGCACATCCTCAGCATAACTGCATTTACTCCAGCAAACAGGCTGAGGAACACTCGTATCTTTCAATTTTAGTAAGCTTCTCATTTATTAAATCTTTTATCGTGGAGTTTGAATTTTTGCTTTAGAGATTTGAGATCAACAACCTTATAGCTACGGATCGCAACGTTGCCAATCGGCCACGTATAAGGTTCAATGGATACATAATTATATAAGCCTAAAGAAAAGTGGCAATGGCTTGTTATGCCAATCGCTCCATATCCTTCTTTTGAAAAATACATCTGTATACCTGCTGTGGTAACGTGGGCCTCTTTTAGCTCCAACCCAGCATCATCCGGGTTAAAGCATAAAACCTTTTTGCAGTCATCTAAATTAAGCTCTCGTCTTTGCCGCTGACTAATAAAGGCTGCAACATCTTGATCCGTCAGATCAGGCGCGCAAAGATTGAGCAGTTTGGTTAATTCGCGTTCTGTCATGCTGTATTATAATAGGATTATGGTTGCAGGATCAACTCCCAACTGTTTTAACTTACCGTCTACAATTGACAAATCTTCTTGAGCAAGAATGTAATCATGCTCGTTTTTACTATTACGAGCATTACTCAAGTCACGTAGACATTGCAATTTTAGATTGATACATTCTTGCTGTTTTTTATATTTCAGCTGCTCGTTTTCAAGTTCGAGCTCGAGAGTTTCGTCCATCTCTCTTTGTGTCATGTGTTTTTTACCATCCATCTTTCGTTATCTTTGTAAAAGTTTTACTTATGCGGCGACGACATTTGCATATAGTCTCATCCGCCAATGTTTCGTTTTCGCTCGTGAAATAGTACCGTGTTTTATTGAGGTTATTTGCTCTGTCACTACCAATCACTAAAGTAATAGCCTCTCCACACGTTGTACACATTCCTTGAAACTCGCAGGTGTAGGTCTCTTCCACACCTGCGATATTTCTTTTTATACTATTTACCATTACCATCTTTAGGTTGCTCGACCGAGAACGGGAATACATCCATAATCTTGGTTTCCTTAAGTTCACCAATCGAATAATCCGCAAGGGTGCCTTTCATTCCATTTTCTAAAACCTCTTTAGCCTCTCCAATGTCCGAAGCTTGTGCGATCATCCACACAGGCGTTAACTTTTCAGCTCCGCTCTTTTCATCCAAAGTGATAAAGAACACCTTGCATTTATAGAAGCGATCACCATTTTCATTGAAAAATAGTTCGTTGATACGAGCACGCTTGATGTCTGTGATTGTAAACTCACCCGTGATAAACGGTCTTATTTCTTCGATAATACGAGCTTCAGCTTCCGTAAAAGAAAGCGCATCTACTAAATAAGGCTCTGTTACTTTTTTCATCATGCCGGACTCCAGCATTTTCTCATACGAGATTTTACACTCAAACCAATTATGCATATTCTTATATATTTAAAACATTAGAAATAAAATACCTTCAAATAATCGCTTAGTCTCTTTATTGATTGCTTCATATGATGCTTTATTTTTAACCAAGCAATCAAAAATACTTTTATGCATCTGTCCGCTATTTTGTGGAAACAATAGGCTTTCATCTGCATCTCCAAGCACTTTGCCATCGGGATATATCCAGATGTAGAAATACTCTGTATTTTCAAATGAAGGTGATTTTACACCTGTTATTTCAATCTTAGCATGAAAGCGTTTATCCTCTTTTCCAACACTAACCTCTACTTTTGTTTCGAGATAATTGTCAATATTCTCAAGTTGCCATTTATTAAGCACCTTCAGAAGCTTGCTCATAATGCTTTGTTTGTGCTTTTCGAGCTTAACCTTTGCATTATCATGTGCTTGCTCTTGTACAGTCTTTTTCATACTCACGACTCTACTACCGTTTCATCATCTTCTTTCTTCAAGGCTTCCCATTCAGATTTCAGACAACCCCACTCAATCGTTGTATCATCAACCCAAAAGCTATCATAAGAGGGCGGAGTATAATCCTCTTCGACTTGGCTTTCAATTGCCTGCTCAATACCTCTTTTAGCTTCTGACCAACTATCGCAATCTAAATAGTCCTCGATATCTATATCTATCTCACCGGATACCTTAAGTTCGATCTCTGCTTTGTAAACTAATGTTGCCATATGATTCTAATTGTTTTTGTTTGTAAGATTCTTTAATGAGGATTGCTTTGCATCCTCACGTACACTATTACTAATTGCCATTCCCCCTTTTATTAGAACTTGGTTAACGATCTCTTGAGTAACAATAATGGTTTCACCATCGATCTTTACTGTTTGAGTAGGAGTAATCCCTATCTGTTCCAATGTTGCGGGTATTTCCTTTTTACTCATGACCACAACGACTATTTGTTGAGTTCGACTACTTTTACGTCTTGGTTCATCAACGATAGTTGCGACTGCTTTAACCGTTACACAGTAAACTTTAGCCTCTTTCTCCATTGCTTATGCCTTTGTAGTTGACAATGGCAGCTTGCGCTCAATCCCCAGATCATCCTTGAAAGCAAAGAGAACAGACACACTTGTCATGTCTTCATAGATACTTTCTTCGATAGCTTCCGCAGCTTGCAGGATCAGCGGCTCATTCATCTCTTTTGCCTCCTTTACAAATCGCAGCAAATTGGCAGGTGAGTAATTCCCTTTTTGATCTTTCGATAGCAGACCATCTATCAAGTTGACCAAGTGTTTTGTCTTTTCATCTGTGATTTGGCTTTCCATCCATTGCTTTGCGTAACCAATGGCGGCTTGTATACCGTCGTCGTATCTTGACGTACTGTTGTAACGAATCACTCCGCGAATTTTCTTGTCCTTTGATACGAATGTGTACTGTTCTTGTCCTTGAGCAGCTTTGCCGTGATCAATTTTCATTCTTACGAGCGGCTCTAACTTATCAAGACATTTCCTTTTGAAACTGGTAATGCTGCTACTAAGAGGTTGTGCTTCCCTAAAAAGCTCTGAGATCACATCATCCTCCATTGTGTCGAGAGCTTCTTTGTCTCGCTGCTTCTGCTCTTTTTCCGCTTGTTGTTTCGCTTTTAACTGAGCCTCCAATACTGCAAGTTGATCTGCCGATAACTTGTTAATGTCTAATAATTGTTCCATACTGTTTGTGTTTGATAATTAATAAATACTGGTATCGTTTGCAAAAACAAGGTCTTCACCTTGTATAATTGCGATTCTTATTTCTAAATCTCTGAGCAATGCCGAATCTCTGAAATCATAATCCCAACCGGCATTGTATATTTTTGTGCGTAATGCTTCGTGTTCTGCTTTCAAGTCATTCAAGCGTCTTCTCTCGAGCATTTGTATTTCCACTTCTATTGAATTGTTTCCGTGCATGGTATTAGTTTTTTGAGGTGAATGAGAGAATCTTTTGATATTCCTCATTTACAAGATTCTTTTTACAGAATAACGAGTACACTTCTGTCAGCTTCGACTCCGCGATCAGGTTAAAATTGCAACAGTTTGAAGCTCTGCAAGCGATGGAGATGGCATAACTAAGCTTTGCCGGTTTATCAGCAAACTGATACCCTTGCCTGTCGAGCCATCCGCATATCGCGGCAAGTACACGCTTGCGGGCTAAATCTAAAGCCTTGTCGTATCGATCAGCCTTATCATCCTTATTTCCCTTGAGGCAATCGATCATGTGTGCATATTCTTGCGGATATTTCTCATACATGACCGACAAGCTCTCCGTTTTTCCTTTTGAGTATTCGTTTACAATTCCCTCTTTGATTACATCTCGAAACTTTGGATCGTAACCCGGAACATTCTTTAGGAGGGTGAAGAACAAGCCATGACTTTTATTCTTCGTTTTCGTGCTTTTCTTCGATTTCTGTTTCATGATTTGCCTCGGTTATATCGTTCCAATATTTATCAGCTCTCTCTTGCCATATTGTGTATGGAATACCACCACCATGTCTTGATACCGCAAAGGCTCTATAACCTTCCACGTGAATCTTTACATCCGCGTCATATCTCACCGATTCGGCAGTAGCCCCTCGTGGCTCTTTTCCTTTTGCATGAGAAATGTAGATAAAGAGCTTATCCAGATGTTTCTCCTTGAGTGCGATGTAGTCATTATAACTCATTCGGGTATATTGCAATGAATCGATAATCACAATGCGTGGACTTTTACGCTTCGACAACCTCTCTGATAACTCACTTATGGGAACCCGATCCATGACTACGATCCCTTTTGTCTCCGGAGTAAAACCTTCCGCGGCGAATGCACGCTGTAATGATCGGGCATTACCTTCCTCTAGCGAATTATATAAGACCGTTCCAAACTTCATTAGATAGTTAGCCAAGCGGATGGTAAACCTTGTCTTTCCAGATCCGGACTGTCCCCAGATGATCCATGTTCCCGAAAATGCAGGCTCTCCAATCAAATCCTTCCATTCCGCATCAAAGTGCATTACTTCATGTTCAGAAGTTAGAAATTGATACATGGTATATTGGTTACTCTTCGAACGCGCACGTTTTAGTTTCACACTTGCTGTCATATTATGCCAATCTTTGGGTTAATAATTCACGTTTGATTAATCTCATAAGGCGGCGTAAATCTTCGCAATGCATCACAGGTTTTTCTCTGATTTCACCCTTTGCATTTTTGAGTTTCACCAACTTGTTCTCTTTCTCACACTCATTCCATATAACTTCACAAGCTTCTTCCGTCTCAATTCCGTTAGCTTTACAGATAGAAATAGCTTCCGGCTTTGTAACTCCGTTCAGCTTTATATATGTACGCCCCAAGCGTGAGTCAATCTCATCATAACCTTTCATGGCGTTGCGCACCCCACGCTTAATTTCTTTCTCCAAGTTTTCAGTTCCCGAAAGAATACAGCCTAATTGGTGTTCTGTGCGATTATATAAAGGAATCAAGGTGCGAAGCGCGGCAGGTTTTAACTTATCAGCCTCATCAATAATCAGAATAGGAGAGTTTGATGAAAGTCGCTTGAAATAATCCGAGATTTCATCAAGCATGCGAGAAACATTCATATAGCCCTTAGGCGCGCCACACGTTGCTTTCATTACCATGGTTAGGAATTGACGAGAAGTCCACTCTTCCGCTTGAATATAAATGACAGTTCCTGTAGAGTCATTATTGAAAAGGTCTTTCAAGGTTTGTGTTTTTCCGGACCCCGCCTTATTGGATATTGCCATCCAAAGGCTTTCTGTTTTGCAACTCTCAAACACTGCCTGCACAACCATGTAGTTGCGAATGGTTGGAACTACAACCCAAGAAGATTCTCTATAATCAAGAGCAACCGCTATTGTCTTGTCTAGCTTGTCGGTATCCGCACCATATTTATCCTTCAACCACAGACTAAGCGATGCGTCTGAAATACCAATTCGAGCTGCTGTTTTACTTTGTGATCCTAAACGTGTGATCCATGTATTTACGTGCTGTTTTAATTTATCTCTGTTCATTTTCAATTTCTTTTAAAAGCTGTTTAAAACATCTTTGATATCAAATACTTGTTCGTAAGCATCTTCAATTTCTACCGCGATAGCTTGTGTCCCTCGACCGGCTAACTCGTTTCGTTGATTCTTATGTTGACCTCGCGAATCAGTGATTAGCAATTTTTGCAATGTATCTTGCTGCAACTCCGGGCGAGAGAAAAGCTCTTGTACCAACTCCCGGCTCTCCGTGCGTTTTTCAATTACTTTTTGCTCCAAGTCCTTGTTGAAATCGCGAATCTTTTGTAATTCCTCGAAATCATTGTCTTGTCGCTCGAGCAGCGCCATCGGCTGAACATACTTGCGTTGCAACATAAACTGCTTTGTACCTTCGACTAGGTTAGTTTTTGTTCCGGCATTGTCAATAACGAGAACCTCATCAAGACTAGACGGATCATACTTTACAATCCAATCTTTAAAAGCAAGCTCTCTAAAGCAGGTGTTGAATGTGTCAAACCAAATAAGCTCTTTCTCAATCCTTACGCCCAGTCCTTGACCGGTTAGCTTATTAGTGTACCCCGTTGTTTCTCCATGCCATTGTAAAAAGGTTGCCTTATCCAGCTTGCTGCGCTCATCAAGAGTGGTATTATTCCACATTTCTCGATATTCTGAAACTTTCTCGGCTCTAATTTTCTTTATTATACCTTCCACTTGAGCGTAGCAACCTGCCTTATTCGGGAAATTCTTTTTCACCTTGTTTAGCCATTCGGCATTCGGTTGACTCTCTTTCCTCGATGTGACACCATAACCACTCCAGTTATCCTCCATACGACAATATTTATCATTGAGGGTTTTAAAGTAAGGTTCAATAACCTTCGCTTTAGAGTTATGAGCCTTGGCAGGAGTGTAGATTTCAGAGCAAGCTTCATAAAATGGAGTCAAAGTTCCTTTTCCGTAGTTATCCGTTTGCAATTGCCAAGGCTTATACATCTCACCAAAGAGCTCTTGAGTATGCCTGAATGCCTCACGGAATGCCGCCCGAATAAGTTCCGGTGATTCTCTGTCTCCAATTGCAAAACCGATAGGATACTTGCAACACGGATCAAGAATCAAAACTACCGTAGGCCTGTGATGGTAAGTTGTTGCGCCTTTGGCCGGCTTCTCTTGATACATCAATTCGACATCCCAACCGTCGACCGTCCAATAAATCATTGCCTTAGTTGGGGCTTTTCGCTTAACCTGCATCGCCATGCTGTTACTGAAATAAGAGCTTCCTCTTCTTCCGGGCGTTGTCACCAGATCATACTGTTTGCGCTTGTTAGCTACCGTTGCCCGGGATATCTCTTTCCATCCCATTTTGGAGGCAATCGTATTATAGCTTTCTTTTATAAACTCATCATCCAGATTGCGCCAGTTGCCGAGTAGTTCGATAAGCAAAGCTTCTTGTTCATCGCTTTTTACTTTTGCGGTATTGTTATTACCAAACTTCTTTGAGACTAATGCTTCATAGCCGCCTTGTTTATACTCTTTGTATTTACGCTTCAAGGCTGCTAGATTTCTCGGCAGAGTATGCCCTAGTGTTCCTCTTGTCGCATTTACCGCCGCGGAGAAATTCTCCCAAACTCCCTGTATGCCTGCTTTCGGATTTATGCTTCTCTGTTTTATTGTATCGTGAAGCAAGGCATCAATGCAATTCAAAACACTGGCATTGTTTGTGTATTCAATTTGCTTTTCAGTAGGTAATCGTTCACCGGAGGAACGAGGTCGTTCAAAGTAATGTGCTGCTTCTTGATCGTGAATAACCATCTTGGAAAGACTATAACTGTGCACTACCTTGTACGGATCACCAAGTTTTTGCCGAGTAGCTGCTTTATATTTCACATCTAATGAATCATACTCTATCAGAGCCTCGGTACCGCGACACCCACGACGAAGAACTTTTAGTTTAGCTCTTTTTCTAAGATTCTTATAAACGACAGGAGACATAATCGGTCTATCCACTACAGATTCAGCATCCGGATCTCCGTCTGTAAGTTCAGAGTATGTTAGACATAATTTTGTATTATAGTATTCCATGTTATCACTATTTTTTACGCAGCATAAGCCCGCTCAACATCAATAAAACTAGACCTGCAACATTAATCCATAGAAAGCTCAAGTCTGTATCTTCTGATTGTGGATCGTTTAGCATCATTAGAAAGCCAATGATTGAGAATATTATCCACATAACTCTCAGCTTCTCATTCATGATCTTTGATCTCTCGTTCAACACCACCAATTTCAAGAGCTCGTTGTCTTATTTTTTTTGCTAAAAAACTATTTGTAACACCACCTAATGCCAGATTCAAGGTTTTAGGAGTTGTTGAAAACTCATCTCGCAATACTTTTTTCTCTTTTGTACTAAGAAGGATTTCTGTTGAATCAAATCTTTTCTGTTTCATTTTGTACATATTTTTTACTTATTACTACTTTTGTCTATTCGCAAATTGTTTTCGACACGACAAACATAGTCGATATTTCGCAATCTGCAAAGTTTTTAAATAAAAATATTCGCAATATGAGTAATATTTCAAAGAAAGATCGTCTAGAAAGTCTTATTCTGTACTATTCAGAGGGTAAAAAGTCGCAGTTTGCGAATAAAATAGGGGTTACCCCACAAACTATTAGCACATGGCTATCAAGAGGGACATTCGATATAGAGTTGGTGTTCGCAAAATGCGAACATCTTTCAGCGGCATGGTTAATAACTGGAAAAGGGAATATGATTGAACATTGCACCAAAAGCTTTGAATATAAGTTAGAGGATGTTGAAGCAGAGTCTAATATAGAGATTCAGCCTATTGCTCACGAAAAAATTACATGTATTCAAGAAGAGCAAGATGTACCTCTTTACGACATTACAGCTGCTGCTGGTTGTGTCTCTTTGTTTCAAGACTCACACAATCAAGTACCTATTGATAAAATAAAGATCCCGAATCTTGCTAAGTGTGATGGAGCAATGTTTACTAGAGGTGACTCAATGTATCCAATTCTAAAATCAGGAGATATTGTTTTATACAAAGTACTTCCTGATCTAAACTATATCATTTGGGGCGAAACGTATATTGTTTGCTACGATGTTCTAGGGGATTTATACAATGTTATAAAATATGTACAACGATCTTCTAGGCCTGATTACCTTCTTCTTGTTTCTCATAATGAACACCATCAACCTTTTGAAGTTCATATTTCACAAGTAAAAGCAATGGCTCTCGTTCGCGCCTCAATAAGATACAATAACATGTAATTAAATAGATATTTATGAAAAAGCAATTTATTAGATTAATGACACTTGTTGCATTTTTTTATTCATGTGACAATAACAATGTAGAGGATTTTGTAAGTGTAGATTATCAAACTGCAATAATTGGCACATGGCGACATACTCACAATATTTTTATTTATCAAGAACATTACGATACGGTCAATGTAGTAACAGAAAGAAATTATGAAGTATTCCGTCTCAACGGCACATGTGAAGAGTATAAAAACGAGAAAAAAGTTTATTCTGGACTATATAAAATTAAAGATGATAGCTTAATATATATGAGTAGCAATGGTATTCCCGTAAGAGAAAAACACACCATTAGAAAACTTGATGGAGATATTCTTCAAATACAGAATATCAGTGAATATATAGATAGAGATACGCTAATTTATGTCTATAAAAAAGTTGTTGATTTTCCATTTTAATACATAAAAAAAGGCATTCAATACTCTGAATGCCTAATTATTAACTTAATATTAAAACTTATGTCAAACGACAAGCAAAACCCAAAAGAAAAGGGAGATGACCCTAAAATGCCGAAAGGCTACATTGATTTAAACGATATTAGAGGTAATGAGATGCCTCCAAAAATCACACCAAAATCAAAGTAGCATTATAGAGTTTTGTATAAAACAATACAAAAAGAAGCTGTTACGGCAATAATATAGAGCGATAATAGAACTTTATTATACGTTTTAGATCGCTCTGTATTAGCTTTTGCCACTTTTTCTATTTTAAATTGAAATCTATTCTTCAAATTGTTATAGTAGTTAAATTCGCCTTTCTCCTCAAGTATTTCCGATGGTGTATCTCCTGGGAAATAGCTAATTCTTGGTTTAATAACACTATATAGCATTATTGCGATATATATAAATGCGAGAATAAATGCTCCGATAAACATGATTATCATAAAATCGGAAGTTTTGTAAAGCACCCCCACAAGTAGCGTTATGACTGTAAATATAAGATTATAAATAAAATAAGCCCTGTCGGTTATTCTGTTAGAAACAGCATTTAGAGATTCTAGCTCCTTATCTACACGACTAATAGCATCTATCAATACTTTAACAGAGACATTGTCTTTTTTTGTTGTATTCATATTTTTACTTCGTTGTTTATGTTGACTTTTAATTGAAATATACTTCATTTCATATGCAAAAATAACAAATATCACGGATAAGAATAGTAAATACCTTGTAATTAGCTGTTTATATACTAAGCACAAGTGAGAACAATGGAAATATACCCTATCAAACCACCCCAAAAACACCGTTTACAGTAATATAAATGGAAATATAGCAACTCAAAACGCATTAAAAAAGATATGTTTTGACCCCCCATTTGACCCCCCATTTGACCCCGCAAAGAGCATTTTGAGCAAAAATCAGACATCAATCAAGGTTCTTTCTAAGAAGTGCGTAAGGGGTCTTTGTTTATCGTATTCGATGATGTATTTACGCTTTAAAGTATTGATGGGTATTTGGTATATAAAATATTTGCGTATTACTTTTCGCTTGCTCACATCAATCCTAGGGCTTGTTTAAGGCTCTATAACAAAGAAACGCCACGTTGATAGATGGACTGTCTACCAGCGTGGCGTTTTTAGC
>X396_Morelets_crocodile__coassemble_21_pt1 | contig 23514 bp, 13 predicted proteins | sample X396_Morelets_crocodile__metabat2_low_PE_001 | metagenome-assembled genome bin X396_Morelets_crocodile | reverse complement strand
TTTTTAATATATTTACGAACATATCAGATATACTGATTATCAACCTATAATCTAAAACAAATATTTGTTCATCCTCTAATTATAGATGTTATGAAAAAAGTATTTACAACAAATTACTTCATTTGGATTTTCCTTTCTGCCCTACTTATGGTTCAACTCAGTTGCTCTCAAAAGAAAAATAGTCAGACTACTGAAGATGTAATATCGCTTTCGGAAGAAGATCTCTTAGAGAAAAGAGATATCCTACTGTCGAGTTTAATAGATTCTCTTGAAATTATTCGACTTGAAAATGTCGATGAAGCATATACCGACATTGGTAATGTTTTCGTTTCAGACAATCACATTGCAATTAGGTCACACAAGGGAGGTCCTGCGAAGTTGTTTAAACGATCTGGCGAATATGTGGGTAATATTGGTAACAGAGGGCAAGGACCGGGAGAGTACACTTTTCTTTACAACGTACTGATTGACGAGAATAATGGCAGAATTTATGTCGGACTATATAACTCAAATCAACTGATGACATACAATCTTAAAGGTGAATATATAGCCTCTGAAAAGATACCTCTCGCATTTACAGTTCGTAAAGGAGCTTATTATTTAGATAGGGAAAATGATCGAATCGGTGTTATCAACATGCCTTTTGATGGAATGGACTCAATCTTTTGTTACACTCAGAATTTTAAAGGTGAATCAATGGGACTAATTTCGTCAGAAAATTACGGAATACGACCAGATTATTCAAGTGAAATTTACGCGGATCAAAGATCTGGTAGATTCAACTTTCACATCCAAAACTTTGGAAGAGCAAAGCAGGACACCCTTTTTTGCTACGACTACCTCAACAATAAACTAACCCCTCTTCTTACAATGTTTCTTCCGGTAAAAGAAGGACGATATCATGTAAGTTATTTAGATCTACCATGGCATTATGCAGTTATCACAGAAAATTATGACGAAGAGTTTGAAGACAAAAAGGAAAATCTTATTCTGGTTGATAAAAAAACTAGAGAGTCATACCGGGTCAATTTAATGAATGATTATTTGGGCAATATCAAAATAAAACCCTCTCATCTAATATATAACCTGAAGGACGGGTATTACATTCAACGTTATGAGCCGGAACAGCTACAAGAAATCATTACTCAAGCTTTAGAAGATACCAACTTAAGCAGTGACTCTAGGAAATATCTTACCACATTGAATAATAGTCTTGATATAAATGACAACACTATTATATTATTAGGACGGCTCAAGCAATAAGTATACAACAGTCGGGGTATCATAACTCACTATGATAGCCCGACTTTGCTATATCTCTTTCTAATGCTTGCGAACTACTGTTTCAATTTACCCAAGAACAACACGTTATTATCATTTTCATTCAGAGTTTCTTTGAAAGCCGTTAGTTTAGCAATTTGTTCTTCAGGGCATTTACCGGAGGCTATTTGTTCTTTGAGTTTTTCTTTTAGCACAGACGGTTCGTAGGTCTTGAAGTAGTATCCATCTTGAAAACTAGGATGCACATCAAGGTTACCCATAAAATCATTCACGATCTTAGCTTCAAATGCTTCCTGATTATTTTTATCGACCAAAATAAGCTTTCCATTCTTACCCACTATTATCACTACGTAATAGTGTGGAAACTCATTGTAAATAAAAAAAGAATCCCCTTTCTTCTCAGGATCCATTTTCATTGTAAATACAGCTTTCACTTTATTATCTATGCTATTGTAATGATATAAGGTATCTGTAAATGTCATCATAAAAGGAAAGCCCGATGCGTTGCGATAGGACCAAATCTCGTTATTATAACCACCGTTCTTATTTTCCTTATCCTTAAAGATAGACGCCAACGCATCGGTATAAATATATTTTGCACTATCATTATTGTTCAGCTGAATATTGGCAGCCGTAAACACATTATCCATATCTGTAAAACAAAGATGGGCTAATGACAATGTTTCGTCAGGTTGGATAAACAATCGTCCCTTATTTATTTTACCGCCACCTAGTCGGATATTTCTTATAAAGTTTCCATTCATATCATATTTCATGATTGCTCTACTCACAATCTCTGATATATATATGCTTTGACCTTTTTCATCGATGATAACATCATATGCTACTTTATATTCACCTGGACCTTGTCCTATTTCTCCTACATCAGCGATATACTTACCCGATTTATCAAACATCTTTACATTCTTTCCATCTTGTCTCACACAGATATAGTTATCAGAAAAGAAGAACCATCGCGATTTAAAGAATGCCTCTTCTTTATTTTCGAATTGGATAATTTGGAAGTCTTCCACCAGATCACTTAGCTTCACTTCCTGCTTTTCTTTTACTTCACTTTCATCACAAACAGTTATTTCGCTATCGTCAAGTGCAATCGTTGTCACATTCTTTACCGACGAACTATTGCATGCTGAAAAAGCAGCAAACAAACATAATAAGAATAAATTTTCAAGTGATTTCATAGATCTCGATTTAAGTAGTTTCTAAAACATTACAGACAAACAGCACACTCTTATTCAGAGCAATATCCGATACAAACATAAAAAAAATCGGTATAACAAAAGAGTAATTGCAAAAAATCAGAAACAGCAAGGGGCTACCTACGCAGGCAGCCCCTTGATCATTACTAACACTAATTTGAAAAGAGATAAACGTTTTACTGAAAAAGTATCTTAAAGCCGATTCAATTAAACTCTAAGATACAAACACCTTTGCTATCTAGTGTAAGGCTGGTTGTAAGGTCAATTGTTTTATTACCAATAATATCGTTGGCCTGCTTTGCAGGGATAATCTCACTGTAATAGGCAGGATCAATGGTCTTTGCCTCGTCCGATCCGTTTAGGAAAACCACAACCGACTTATCACCCAGTCTTCGTTCATAGGCATACACGCCATTGTTCGGTGCAAAATGCTTAAGCGAACCTTTTGCGATCACCTCGTTTCCTTTTCGCCAATCGAGCAGATTCTTCAAATAAGCATGATACTTATTTTGCAGCTCCGTTCTATCGGTAGAAGAGAAAGCACGCTTCGCGTCGTCACTCCATCCGCCCGGAAAGTCGGCACGCAAACCACCGTCACCGTCTTTCTTATCGGCAAACATCCCAATCTCATCCCCGTAATACAACTGCGGGATACCGCGCATGGTAAGCAGAAACGCATATGCTTGTGCAAAACGATTGTAATCGTTCGCTTCCTTTTCGTTTTTCATAAAACGAGACGTATCGTGATTCCCCAAGAAGATCAATAACTCGAGCGGATTGGTATATACCACATCTTGCGATAAGTAATCGTAGATACGGTTCATTCCCGTACCCCAACTCAACTCTTCGTCAAAAGCCTTATTCATCACATCCATAAGGGGGAAGTCCATAACACAACGTAGATTTGAGTTACGCGGAGCAGCCAGTTTGCTGTCCTTTTGCCAATACGCGATGGCCACATTGTTGCCATACCACGTCTCACCTACAATGTTGAAGTCGGGATATTCCTCGTTCACCTCCTTGCACCACTGAGCCATAAAGTCAAAGTCGGCATACGGGTGCGTATCTTGTCTGATCCCGTTTAGTCCGGCATACTCGATCCACCACAAACTCGTCTGTATTAAGTAACGCGCCACATGTCGGTTGCGTTGATTCAGGTCGGGCATCGACTCTACAAACCATCCGTCTATTGCCACCTTATGATCCCAGTCTGATGCATACGGATCGTATTGTGTCGTCGTTTTGTAAGTCGTTTGCACACACTTATCCGGGAAGTTAAACCAATCTTTCGAGGGTTTATCGACAAACAAGAAGTTATCACTTCCGCAGTGATTAAAGATCATATCCATCACCACCTTCATTCCTTGCGCGTGTGCGTTATCAACAAGTTGTTTAAAACTTTCGTTCGAACCGAAGCGACGGTCTACATTGTAGTAGTCGGTAATCGCATAACCGTGATACGAACCTTGCTCCATATCATTTTCCTGCACGGGATTCAGCCAAATAGCCGTTACGCCCAAGTCTTTGATATAGTCGAGGTGATTGTCGATCCCTTTAAAGTCGCCGCCGTGACGAGCAAACGGATCTTTTCTATCTACGCGCGCTTCCTTCATACCCTTCACCACATCGTTCGACGCATCACCATTGGCAAAGCGATCGGGCATAATCAGGTAAAGCACATCCGAAGCATTAAATCCGGCACGCGCTTGCGAGTCGGCATCGCGTTGTTTCAATTCGTATGCAATCTTCTTGCGTTCTTTTCCCTTTTGCAACTCGATGTCGAATCGTTGCGGAGCAGCCGCGCTCAAGTCGAGGTAAACCAACAAGTAGTTGGGATTTTCAAAGCGGGTAATCTCCTTGATCGCAACATCTTTCGACGACAGCGTCACGTTGCAATCGGCAATCTTATCGCCATACAAAAGAATCTGCAGTTCGGGATTATTCATGCCCGCCCACCAGAAAGCAGGCTCAAGCTTCTTGATTTCGAGGGCATCAACTCCACGAACTACAGAAAAGAGTAATAGTATAAAAAATAGCAACTTTCTCATATCCTTCGTAAAAAAGGCCGGCTCCGCCTCAACAAGATACAGACAAAGCCGGCCGGGTTTGTACGGTTTATACGTTATTCAATTAAAGTCTCTTCAAACCTTTTGTTTGCGCTTTGTCGGTAACAGGGAAGATGCTGATCGCATATCCACCGCCCGGTGCCGACAATTGAGACAATTTTGATTTGTTATTCACAAGCACCTTACGGATTTCGTAAGCCTGTGGATTTGTTTTATAGTGTGCATTTTTAGCATCGCTATAGATCGTAGCCACATACTCTTTGCCCGGTTGAAGGAAGTCGAACGCAATCTTCGATTGGTATCCGTTTTCTCCGGCTACGTTTCCTACAAACCAGTTGTCAGAACCTTTTGCCTTACGTGCCACCGTGATGTATTGTCCCGGTTCCGCTTCTAGGTAATTGCTTTCGTCCCAGTCGATAGCCACATCTTTGATAAACTGGAATGCATCCGGAAAACGTTGGTAGTTTTCGATTACATCCGCAGCCATTTGAAGCGGACTATACATGGTAATATAAAGAGCCAATTGATTGGCAAGCGTACTGTTTACGTGCGATTGATTGCCCGGATTTAGTTTTTCCACATCCATTTCGAAGATACCCGGTGTATAGTCCATCGGGCCACCGATCAAACGTGTAAATGGCAATACCGTTACGTGATTGGGTTTGTTTCCGCCAAAAGCTTGGTACTCGGTACCACGAGCAGACTCATTGCCGATCAAGTTAGGATACGTACGGCACAAACCTGTAGGGCGAGTAGCCTCGTGCGCGTTTACCATAATTTTATAGTCGGCAGCCTTCTTCACCGCATACAAATAGTGATTGTTTGTCCATTGTCCGTAATGGTGTTCGCCTCGTGGAATGATGTTACCCACATAGCCGCTTTTTACAGAATTGTATCCGTTGTCTGCCATAAACTGGTATGCTTTGTCCATGTGACGTTCGTAGTTGCGAACCGAACCCGAAGTCTCGTGGTGCATCATCATTTGCACCCCTTTGCTTTTCGCGTAGTCGCGTACTTCCGCCACGTTGAAATCAGGATAAGGAGTCACAAAATCGAATACATAATCTTTCGACTTGCCAAACCAGTCTTCCCAACCTACATTCCATCCTTCCACCAATACGGCATCAAAACCATTCGCAGCCGCGAAGTCGATATACTCTTTTACATGTTGCGTTGTCGCGCCATGCTTACCGTGTGGTTTGGTTTTGGTATAGTCCGTAACGTCAAGTTGCACACTTGGAAGATCGCTGGTATAATCCCACGAACTCTTACCCACGATCATTTCCCACCATACACCGATGTACTTTACTGGTTTGATCCATGAAGTATCTTCAATCTTACACGGTTCGTTCAAGTTGAGCGTCATATTCGATGCCAACACATTGCGCGCGTCATCACTTACGATAATGGTACGCCAAGGCGATGAGCAAGGAGCTTGCAAATAGCCTTTGTTACCTTTCACATCCGGAGTAAGCCAAGACTCGAACACCATGTTTTGATCATCCAAGTTCAGGTGCATACATGAGTAATCTACCAAAGCAGCCTCGTGCAAGTTGATGTATAGTCCGTCGTCAGACTTCATCATCAATGCCGTTTGCACCCCTGTTTCAGAAAACGGAGTCTGCGAACAGTTTGGCGTAATCGCCTTGTTCATCAAACCTCTTATCTCCGACAAGCGCGAAGTAGTGTAGTCATATTCCTGCGTATCGTAGTCGCCCGGAATCCAAAATGCAGTATGGTCTCCTGCCATACCAAATTGACTATGCTCTTCTTTCACTACAAAGTAGATCAAGTTCTTTTGCTGAGGAAATTCATATCTGAAACCAAGTCCGTCGTTGAAGAGACGAAAGCGAATGATCAAGTCACGATCCGTTTCGGGTTGATTCAGCGTTACGGCCAATTCATTGTATTGGTTGCGGATGTCTTTCGACTCACCCCAAACCGGTTGCCATGTTTCGTCTACCGATGCAGTTTCCGTATTCATTACCTTGAAACCACTGTATAGATTTGTTTTTGCGTCTTTTTGCTGAGCCGTATTTCCTTCGGGCGAGAAGTCCCAAAACTCACGAGTTACCTCTTCGGGTACCAGTTGAAGACCAAGCGTACTTGGTGTGATTACCTCTTTTCCTTTATAAACCAACGTATAGGTAGGCTTGCCCTGCTCCTGCAAATAGAAATTCATTGTCAGTTTTCCGTCGGGAGATTGAATCTCCTGAGCTTTCACATTGGGAATCAAAGCACCAATAGCCAGCGCAAATGATAGGATTGATTGTCTCATTGTATTCTTATTGTTTTTAGAAATTCGGGAGGCATTCCATGGCTACGCCCCCCGCAGATTCTTCATTATTTTACTGTGCCTGTTCCGGCATTAAAGTTTAGTGTCACTGTTTTTCCGGCTGCAACTTGTACACGCTCTTGGTCACCTCCATTGCCGCGATACAGAATCTGTCCGTCAATGATGATAAACTCACGTGTCCACCAGTCGGACGTTGCAATCGTAGATCCCGCATACAATCGAAGTTCGCCCGCTGCAACCGTTGTTCCTACCGCTACGTTGCCGTTGTTGGCAAACAATACTGGTTCGCTCCAACCGCCAAAGCAGTCGCCCATACCATATACTTGAGCCGGTTCGATATAGATTTCGCCGGATTTCATGTTTACATACACCATGTACAAACCATCCGCCTCAACCATCGCGTTACCGTCTTTCTGGATAAAGCCCGTATTGGTATCCAATGCGCTGAAGTCATTTGCCCAAGCACGTTTCGGCGCCCATTTGAATCCGTTGCCCGCATTGAAGGAACGAATACACCAGAATTCGCCCGGCTTACCATTCACCGGAACCATCTCGGCTACACCTGCATCTTCCCAGTTCCAACCACCAAAGTCGGTTCCGATCATAAACAGATTCTCCGGATAAGCACGGTCTTCTTCAAAAGGAGTTACGGAAAGTTGAATAATCTCCGAGTGCAATGTGGGGAAAACCTCTAACGGAACATTCCCCTCTTCACCGCCGTAAGCATTGCTGGTAAGGCGTAGTTGAATGGAACTCTCCTCTCCCGGAGTAAGACCAAGTTTACCCAATGCGTTATTCATCTCCTCTACCGTAAAACTTGCTTGATTCGCAGCAAGAGAAGTCAAACGAACTGGACTTTCAAATGTTCCGTCCGCTTTGTCAATCTCCAAGAGATAGCGAACTCCCGTAGGCAATGCGTATTCGGCTTTTCCCCATGTAAACGTATCGAGTACCCCGAACTTATTGGCTTTGTCGAGCACATAGGCATCGCCCGATTTAGGATGTGTAATTTGTGCGGCCTTTTCTCCTCCGGCTACATATACCGGATCGTGCTCATCGGTACAAGCAAACGAAGCAAGTACCACCGCCATCAGCGCTATGATGTTTGTTATTCTTTTCATAATTCAAGCAGATTTATCAGTTGATCGATTTATAACCCGGGTTCTGAACAAGGTTCGGATTCGAAGTCAAGTCTCTGTCGCTAATCGGATACAGGTTGTAGCGTGTATCAATATTTGCAATCCCCTCTTCGGCTCCACCTTTATACGGCCACACATAGTTTTGAGTAAACAGACCGAAACGAATGAGGTCGGTACGGCGGTGTCCTTCCCAATACAATTCGCGGGCACGTTCGTCCAGGATAAACTCCGGAGTAAGATCGCCCATTGCGATTTGCCCTACTGAAGTATCACCGCGGAAAGCTCTCGTACGAAGTGCGTTTACATAAGTAAGAGCCAACGATTTGTCACCATATCCACGCACCGCACATTCGGCATACATCAAGTACACGTCTGCAAGGCGGAATAATGCGAAGTCTGTATTTGGGAAATCGGTCAACGTTACCCTTTTCTGATCCCAACCCAGGTTGGTGAATTTGTAGCAAAGGAAACCTGCGTCCCAATCGGCAAGCTTGGTAGCGATCTCACGACGTTTCTTCACCCCGTATAGAATCTCACCTGTTTGCTCATCAAACGGCCAAGCTGCGTCGGGAGCATCTACCCCTGTTTTGTCGTATGTCAATACATCATTGAACAGGTATCTGCTATCCAATCTGGTATTACTCTTGAATCGATCTAGTCCGGCTTCGGGAGCATAGTCAAACTTGCGTACCAAGGTTTCTTTTGGCTTCAAGCAAGTCCAGCCCGAACTGTTGCTTCCAAACCAGTTGCCGCTAAACTCGCCTCCGTAAGCACCATCAATCAACATGCTGGTTCCGCCGTAGCTTTTAGCATTGGTATTATCAAACGGAATGGCATAGATGATTTCATTTCCGTTTTGTGGCGACAAATGGTTTTCACCGCAGAATAAGTTGGCATAGTTCTTTTCCAAACCAAATCCGGCATTGATAACCTTTTGGCAATACGAAGCCGCTTTGTCGTACATCGGTTCGCCCGCATACACTTCGGCATTTAGGTATAGTTTGGCAAGCAAGGTCCATACGACCGGTTTTGTCATACGTCCGTATGTAGCGGCACTAGGCACTTCCGGCAAATTACTGTTTGCGGCAAGATCTTCCAGATCTGCTACAACCAATTGAAACAACTCCTTGCGCCCCATTTGAGAAGGATACCAACCTTTGTCGTCAAGCGGGGAATCATCCCATACTTTTCCCGGGTTACCATACAAGTCGATCAAGTAGAAGTAGTTCATCGCACGCATCGCTCTCACTTCGTTGCGATACAGCTCTACGTTTTTAATCCCCGTTTCGGGCGTAAACATGCGCAAGTACTCTTGGCAGTAGCGAATGTTCAACATCGCACGTTGATAAAACGTGTAGGCATATTTTGTGGTGTAATCCCAGTTTACGTTTACAAGCTCTACGATTCCTTCATCTTTCCAGTTCCAGATGGCCTCGTCGGTAGGAAACTCCTGCATGGTAATCATACCGCGCAAGAATACCAGCGAACCCTGGTCACCGTCGGGAGCGGTAAGGTCATTCTCATCGGCCGGTCCTTGATTACTCGACAAACCGAAACCCGAATAGATCTTTGCAAGAAAAGCGCGAGCCCCTTGCTCGTTGATGATGTTGGTTACATCTTCGTTGTTTGGCTTCTCCTGATCAAGATCGTTGATACAAGAAGGGAAAATAGCCAAGCTGATGATCGAAAGCCAAAACAGTTTCTTTATTTTAAAAAGCTTATTCATGACGACTCAAATTAAAGGTTGATATTAACACCCATCATATAACGTACCGGACGAGGATACAACTCTCTGTCCATCCCTCCCGAAATCTCAGGATCAAGACCTCTGTACTTGGTGATGATGATTGGGTTTTGTACGGTTCCGTATACACGGCCGTTTACCCATTTGGTTTTGAAGCTATAGCCTAATGTGATATTATCGATCTTTAGGAACGATGCGTTTTGCACGTATAGGTCCGACAAGCGTTGGCGTGTGCTGAAGCCGTTTTCAAGTGCATAAGGCGTACGGTTCGACAAGTTGTTGTTACCAAACAAGTCACTTACGTTAAGACCGGCATTGTTCGACTCTGTAGCATTGTACATATAGTTGCCCAAGCTTACACGTCCGTTGAAACCTAAATCCCAGTTTTTGTAAGTAAACTTCGAGCTAAAGCCCATCAATACATCCGCATCGGGTTTCTTGAATTGATACAAGTCGTTATCGTTGACAACACCGTCGTTGTTGCGGTCTACATATGCACCTTCGATTGGTTTTCCGGCTTCGTCATACATCTGTTCGTATACATAAAAAGAGCCCGGAGCATAACCGACACTGTGTATTTTGATGGTCTTTGCACCGTTTCCTCCGGTAGATTCGAAACGTTTACCCGGCGACACGGCCATGGCATCGTTGAATGTAAGGGAAGTAATGCGCGACTTGTTCCATGCAACGTTATAGGTTACATCCCATGTGAAATCTTTTGTTTGCACCGGAACGGCGGTAACTGAGAATTCAAGCCCCTTGTTGGTAAGCGAACCGATGTTGGCTACTACCAATTCGGCAAAGTTTGTTCCGGCAGGAACGTTTACTTCCGCATTAAGCAAGTCGTTTGTTTTACGGTAGTAATAATCCAATGTACCATTGATTCGGTTGTTTAAGAAACCGTAGTCGATACCCACGTTCCAGGTAGTTGTTGTTTCCCACTTCAAGTCGGGATTGGCAGCAGTAGGTTTCACTACGTTTACCCACTCTACATTGCCGTTTTCATCGTAAAAAGGATACATCGCGCCACCTTTGCCCGACGACCAACTTTGTTGGCTAGGATACCAATTGTCCGAAATATCTTGCTGACCGGTTTTACCCCAGCCTAGTTTTAGTTTTAAGTCGGAAAGAAACTCCGCGTCTTTGAGGAACGATTCTTGATTCAATCTCCATGCCGCAGCCAACGACGGAAACAAGCCCCAGCGATGTTTCTTGGCAAAACGAGACGAACCGTCGTCGCGAAGTGTAAACGTAAGCAGGTATTTGTCCATCAACGAGTAGTTGAGACGACCGTAGAACGAAAGCAATACATACTTTCTAGAATCGTCGAAGAACGGATCAATTACCGATGTCTCTTCACCAAACTTCTCAGGATCGCGCGACAAGTAATATTTCACACGGTCTTTGTCTTGTTGATAACTTTGGTACGAGTAACCACCCATTACATCAAAGCGGCTGCTGATGTCTGTTACCTCTTTCGCATATTGCAGGTAGATATCGATCAGTTTGTTTTTGAACGTTTCATTGTAGTATTTGCGGCTACCCGATTTGTCTTTGTCCTCACCGTATTCGGCAGGTGCGTTCGGAGCTACGGTTAGTTTGCCGTCACTGTTTGAGTAGTCGTAAGCAAGGTTTACGTTGGCTCTCAACTCAGGAAGGAAGTGAAACTTGTAGTCGAACTGCATGTTCCCTACAAATGTTTTTACATTCGAGCGGTCGCTTGTCATGTACAACATTGAAACGGGATTGATAGCACCTTGGCTGTTTTTTGGTCCGTCGGGCGTACCGTCGTTTGTCCATGTATAATAACCTCCGTAGATGGTATTGTCGTTATAAACCGGTTTGGTAGGATCGTAAAATACGGCCGAACCGATGGCGCCTTTGTTGGCAAATCTGTTTTTGATGTAACTCCCCTTTGCATTTAAGTTTACCTTGAAGTGATCGTCGAAAAACGCAGGCGTAAACGACACACTACCGGTGTAGCGCTGGAAGTTTGATGTTTTAAGGATACCGTTTTCGTCGGTATATCCCAAGGATGCACGGAAAGGCATGTCTTTGATCGCGCCAAACATACTTACGTTGTGGTCGGTGCTTACCGCTGTGCGATAGATTTGGTCTTGCCAGTCGGTATTGGTATCGGGATACATGTTCAAGGCTTGCTTCATGGCATCGGTAGCCGAAGGCATTCCGTTTACAAGATCACGGTATTCATTGCCCGAAAGCACGTCAAATTTGTTGCGAGGTGAGCTTACCGATACATTGCCGGTATAGTTGATTTTTAACTTGCCCGACTTCCCTTTCTTCGTTGTAATGATGATAACCCCGTTGGATGCTCTTGATCCGTAGATCGCGGTTGAAGACGCGTCTTTCAATACCGTAAAGGTTTCGATATCCGATGGATTGATCGTGCTGAGCCCGTTTGATAATCCACCTACATTTTCATTACTAAGGATCACGCCGTCTACTACGATCAACGGATCGTTCTTTGCACTCAACGACGAACCGCCACGAATGCGAATGGTAGAACCCGAACCCGGTTCGCCACCGCCCGATATAACGGATACACCGGCAATCTTACCTCCAAGCAAATCTTGAGGCGAGGTAGACAACCCTTTGTTTAGTTCGTCTACTTTAATTGCGGCAACCGATCCGGTAAGGTCTTCTTTGCGTACGCTACCGTAACCGATAACCACGACTTCGTTGAGCAATTCAGTTTTTTCTTTTAGTACAATTGTGTGGTTTACTTTTCCGTTTACCGGAACGTCTTGTGTATTGTATCCTATATAGGATACTTGCAAAATTCCGTTGGCAGCAACATCGAGTATGAAATTCCCGTCAATGTCACTGATGGTTCCATTCGTTGGTACCCCTTTCTCAGAGATGCTTGCTCCGATAATAGGCTCCCCGATCTCGTCTTTTACGATACCTGTTACCTTTATCTTACCACCGCTTTGGGCCGAAGCTGTGAGTAGGATAAACAATCCCGTAAAAAGGAAAAAAAGCTTTTTCCATCCTTGTTGGTTTATTTTCATGGCTTGACAAAATTTGAATTATTTATTCGCTCGTAATTTTAAAACAAAAGTATAACAACAATTAATACGCGCAGTAACATGGTAAAGTGATAAAGTAAATAGACGCAAACATCCAAAACACTATTAAACAACACTATAAGCATTAAATAAACATATTACAAAGTAAGTCTTCAAGTACATTATAGTAAACTATCACATACACAATTTCATAAAACTTAATCAATAAACAAGCATCTTATTGTAAAATGATAATTTATCACACATTTGTAAGGCTACAAATAAAGGCTTCTTTTTTCGCCTCAAAAGGTCATTTTCTCGCTAGATGAACCAAAATAGATTCCATCTTGAATCTACCACTTTGCCACCCCAAAGCAGGCAAACGCTTACACGCTCGGAACGTCTTCAATAAGCAAGTTCGCAACTGACCGACAGAAAAAACAAAAAGAGCTCCGCAAGCAAACACCTTGCAAAACTCTTTCTCCTGAGATTCGTTTCTGCCCGAACCTACGGCCCATAACACACGCACAACTCATCCTCGCTCAAACAACCACAACACTTCACTCCCACTACCACATTACGCACGCTCGGTGAGTACATTCACTCACGCTCGGTGCGTGATTTCGTTTTCAATGAAGACTGTTTTATGTCTTCGTTATAACTGCAAACACGCTTCGGGGAAAACTTTTACAGTCTTCACGGTAACTATTTCAAGTCTCCATGAACATGAAATAAAGTCTTCGCAAGAACTAAATGACCTTTTCCCAAGAACCAAACAAGCTTTTCGGACAAACCAAGCAAGGTTTTTGCAAGAACCAAGTAACCTTTTTGTGTCACCTCAATAAAATCGGTATAAAAAGTCCAGACTCATCCCATCTAAACCTCAAAACCGCTACGCCAAAACCCATTTTCCCAACCCGCAAAAATCACAGTTTTCGCTAATCTAGCGCGCAAAACTCCACCAATCAACCCCGTTTCCATCCAACGCAAACAAGGCTTCGTGTATTTTCTATCGCAAGATGAAGCGTTCTATTTGATCGGTTATTGTTATTGCTTATCGCCGGGAGTTTTGTGGAGAATGTCGAGTTGGCCCAAGGCTTTTACGGCTTTGGGGAAGTCTTCTTTTGGAATGCGCGACTTGTTGCGGACTTTGAGTCGGTAGTTGTAGACTGTTTGCGGCGAGTAGTGCAGAAAGCTGGCAATCTTCACGCTGTCACTAATCCCCAAGCGTACCAACGCATAGATGCGAAGTTCGGGTGTAAGCAACTCTCCTTCTTTCGGGTAGATCTGCTCATCGTCGTTGAGCAGCGTATTGAAGTCCTTCACAAAGTTGGGATAGATGCTTAGAAAGATCGAATCGAAGCTTTTGTAAAACTCACGGAGTTCGTCCGTCACCAATGTATTTGATTTCACTTCTTTGTAGAGTTCTTCCGACTGACCGGCTTTGAGCTTGCGGTTTACTTTCTTGCGGAAGCTGTCGAGTTTGTCGATATACACCGAACACATGTTGAAAACATAGCTGATGTATTCTTCTTTGATGTGGTTGGCTTCGGTGAGTTCATGATTGGTTTTGTTCAACTCTTCGTTCACTCGATTGAGATGCACATTGGTGATTTTAAGTTGTCGACGTGCAGCTGCCAATTCTTTGAGCTTTTTGTTGATAAAGAACAACGTGATCGACAATCCCACTGCCAGCACGATGATGATACATAAGAACAGTAACAACCTGTTTTTTTCTTGCTTCATTTTGAGATCGTACGTTGTATTGATGATGGGCAACATGCGCGACATCTCGAGCGTACGCAAACGTGCTTTGCAATAAATGGCGTCTTCCATCGAACATTTCATATACGAATAAGCCCTGTCTATCTCTCCATGATTGTACAACAACACGGCAAGTCGCGGCAACGACATGTACTCCTTCACGCCGCTTCGCATGTCGTAAACAGACGACAGGATCAAATACTTTTCGGCATTTACAGTGTCTCCTTTTGCGTTGTAGATATCGGAAATCGTATTGGTTATCATGGCAGAAATCCGATTGTCGGCCATGTTGTTTTGATAGGTTTCCAGGGCAATTGCCAAGGCATTGTCCGTATCGCCTTCGAGCAAAAGCTTTGAGCTTTCAACCAATCCGTAGGTTACATTTCCAGTATCGGTAAGTGATAAGATGGAGTCTTTATAGGCATACTCGAGTTGTTTGTAATGGGTCTTTTCGGGCCCGGCAAATGAGTATTGAGCCATCAACATATACAGCGAATGGTACAAATGGTAAATGTATTCGGTGAGTTCGCGCCTTTGTTTGTGCACGTTGATTGAGTCGAGAATATCAAGGGCTTCTTTGTACATGCCCGTTACAATCATGACTTCGGCTCTGTTGAGTTGAGCCATTTCGATGTAGAAAGGATCGCCGTATTCTTGCGCTAACGCCAAACGTTCGTCTGCGATGCGATAAGCCGAGTCCATTTGAAAGCTCTTGTAAATATCAAAAAGTGCTCCGTATTTGAGTAGCTTATCTGCAACCGAACGTGTGGTGTCGAGTTGTGCGCTAAGCTCTGAAATGGTCTGTTGTTTTTGCGTGGTGTAAATCGCTTTCTCTTTGATGCTCTGATCCAATACGTGCAGGAGCGAATCCACCTGCCGGATATTATCGGCACAAAGAAACAAGGCATGCGTTAGTAGTATAATAAGTAAGCTGAGTCTTTTCATGTAAACTGCTTATTGAATTTCGGTTGGTTGCAATTCGGTTTTATTTCATTGCACAGTAACAAGTATACGCTTGATCTGACGGTACAAAGATGTAGCATTTTATGTTCTTGCACCGAATCAATCCGTATATTATCCAACATGTTTTCCATTTATTCTCATTGAGCTGTTTTGAAAGAATCCTTTACTGATGAGCGATTTGAAAGCTATGTGAAGTTTTTTGTCAAAAAAATTAATCAGACAGCTTGCATTGTTTGAAATTTGATATATATTTGCCTCAAACATCAGAACAAAGAAAATGAGAAAAACTTTCAATACAGCAACAATCACCCTTTCGTCAGCAATGATGATGATGCGTGAGATGGATATGCGAATGTGTCGCTTGTCCTGCATTGCCGTACCCGGGAGTTTAAGTTAAGTCTGAATTCTTTTAAGAACAAGATATAGTCCTTATCCGGAAGTGCAATGCACCGAACGATAAGGATTTTTTTTTGCCCAAAACGAAAATAGTAATCAAATTATAAATCCTAACAAACCATTATCATGGAACAGAAACAACTTCATTTCGAAACATTGCAAGTACATGCAGGACAAGAAGTAGACCCAACAACTTGCTCTCGCGCATTACCAATTTATCAAACAACGGCTTATGGTTTTAACGATGCACAGCACGGTGCCGACCTTTTTGCGTTGAAGAAATTTGGTAACATCTACACACGTTTGATGAACCCTACTACGGATGTGTTTGAGAAACGCATGGCTGCTTTGGAAGGTGGAGTTGCTGCTGTTGCAACGGCTTCGGGACACGCGGCGCAGTTTTTGGCATTGAACAACTTTGTAAACGAAGGCGACAACATCGTATCGAGTTCGTTCCTTTACGGCGGAACATACAATCAGTTTAAAGTGTCGTTCAAACGCCTGGGCGTAGAAACTCGTTTTGCCGATGGTGATAAGTTTGAAAGCATCAAAAGCTTGATCAATAAAGATACGAAAGCAATCTATTTGGAAACAATTGGTAACCCTGCTTTCAGTGTGCCAGACTTTGAACCGATTGCCGAACTTGCGCACAAACATGAGATCCCATTGGTTGTGGATAATACATTCGGTGCCGGCGGCTACCTTTGCCAACCAATCAAATGGGGAGCAAACATCGTTACACACTCGGCTACGAAATGGATTGGCGGACACGGAACGAGCATGGGCGGCGTACTTATCGACGGTGGTAACTACGACTGGAACAATGGAAAGTTCCCTCAGTTTAGCGAACCGTCGGAAGGTTACCACGGCTTGGTATTCGGAAAAGAATTTGGCAAAGACAGTCCGTTTGGAAACATTGCTTTTGCAATTCGTGCCAGAGTGGAAGGCTTGAGAGACTTCGGTCCTTGTATCAGTCCGTTCAATAGCTTTATGCTTACTCAAGGGTTGGAGACGCTTTCGCTTCGTGTGCAACGCACTTGCGATAATGCGCTCGAACTTGCCGAATGGCTCGAAAAACATCCGAAGATCGAGAGTGTTAGCTATCCGGGCTTGAAGAGCAGCCCATACCATGCTAACGCGAAAAAGTACCTGCAACATGGTTTTGGCGGTGTAATGCAAGTGCATGTGAAAGGTGACAAAGAGGCTACTGCCAAACTTATCGAAAACCTTTCTCTATTCTCGCACGTGGCGAATGTAGGCGATGCGAAATCATTGATCGTGCATCCGGCTACTACAACGCACCAACAGTTGAGCGACGCAGAACAACTTGCTGCGGGCGTAAGACCTAACGGCCTACGTATTTCTGTAGGTATCGAACACATCGACGACATCAAAGCTGACTTGGCTCAAGCTTTGAACAAGTTATAATCACATCTATTATTCTCTCTACTCAACACCAGAGGCCGAATGCCGCTCGCAAGAACGGTTCATTCGGCCTCTAACTTTGATAAAAAAGAAACCCCTGCAAGATCGGGCGACCAAGCAGGGGTTGATAAGTCTGTATATGCGTTATTCTTCTTGTTGTTGTGCTTCGTAAGCTTTCAATAGCTTTTCTTGTACATCCGTTGGTACGAGTTCGTAACCTGAGAACTTCATGGTAAACGAAGCGCGTCCTCCGGTCAAGGAGCTAAGCGAAGTTGAGTACGAGGACATTTCTTTCAATGGTACTTTGGCCAAGATCTTTTCAAATCCTTTTTCACTATTCATACCCATGATCAATGCTCTGCGTCCTTGAAGATCGCCCATTACGTCTCCTAGTTTTTCACTCGGCACAGAAACCTCTACATCGTAAATTGGTTCGAGGATTTTCGGTCCGGCTTCTTTGAAGGCTTCACTAAAGGCGTTGCGACCGGCAAGCATAAAGGAGATTTCATTGGAATCTACCGGGTGCATTTTACCATCGTATACGCAAACCCGAACGTCTCGAGCATAGGATCCGGTAAGTGGACCTTGCTCCATGCGTCCCATGATACCTTTCAAGATTGCAGGAAGGAAGCGAGCTTCGATCGCTCCACCAACAATCGAGTTTACGAAGACTAGTTTTCCGCCCCAAGGTAGTTGATGCTCTTGCACGTCACGTACATTCATCTTGAACTCTTGCCCGTTGAACTTATAACTATCCGGCAACGGCATTCCTTCGTAATACGGTTCTACAATCAAATGTACTTCGCCAAACTGACCGGCACCGCCCGATTGTTTTTTATGTCGGTAATCTGAACGTGAACTCTTCGTGATGGTTTCACGATACGGAATCTTTGGTTCGAAGAATACAATCGGTAGTTTATCGTTGTTTTCGATACGCCATTTCAATGTTTTCAAGTGGAACTCTCCCTGACCCGATACAATCACTTGCTTCAACTCTTTTGAATGCTCGATGATATAAGTAGGATCTTCTTCGTGCATACGAGTCAAGATTTCACTTAGCTTTTCTGCGTCTGCTTCATTTACCGGCTTGATTGCACGGCGGAAGCGAGGTTCCGGATATTTAATAAAGTCGAATCGATAATCAATACCTTTTGCGTTTAGTGTATTACCGGTACGTACATCTTTTAGTTTTACGGTTGCACCGATATCACCGGCTACCATTTTCTCTACTTTATCTTTGGTTTGTCCGGCCACACAGTATATCTGAGAGATACGTTCCTTCGAACCTCTGTCTGCATTAACCAAGTCGTCGCCCTCTTTTACGGTTCCCGAAATAACTTTGAAGTAAGAAACCTCTCCAAGGTGCGGTTCTACGGTTGTTTTAAATACGAAAAGACTGGTTGGAGCAGATGCATCCGGTGCAACTTCGATACCGTCTACTGTTTTTTCTTTCGGCATTTCGCTTACAAAAGGAACCACATTACCCAAGAATTCGAGTGTACGACGCACGCACATATCGCGCTCTGCACTTACACAGAATACAGGGAACATACCTCGAGTAATAAGCCCTTTGTGAATACCTTCACGCATTTCATCTTCAGAAAGTGTACCTTGATCGAAGAATTTTTCCATCAATGACTCATCATTCTCCGCGGCTGCTTCGACCAATGCTTGATGCAATGCTTCGGCTTTCTCTTTCTCTTCTTCCGGAATCGGCAATACTTCAGGTACGCCTCCTTCTGGTTTCCAACGGTACATTTCCATCTTCAACACGTCTACCACAGCATTGAATGATGCTCCGCAACTGATAGGATATTGCACGGGCACGACTTTGGAGCCGTAGGTTTCTATCAACTGCGCAACGGCATTGTCATAGTCTGCTTTTTCGTGGTCGAGCTGATTGATAACGAAAATAACCGGTTTGTGGAATTTGTCTGTGTAACGGAAGTGATTGATGGTTCCTACTTCTACTCCATACTGAGCGTCAATAACCATCAGAGCTGTGTCGGTAACATTCATTGCCGAAACTGCTGCGCCGATAAAGTCGTCCGAACCGGGACAATCGATGAAGTTTAGTTTACGCCCTTGCCATTCTACACTAAAAACCGTAGAAAAGACTGTATAACCATACTCTTTCTCTACGGGGAAATAGTCGCACACCGTATTCTTTCCTTCAATTGATCCGCGACGTTTTATGATACCACTCTCGAATAGCATTGCTTCTGCGAGAGTGGTTTTCCCGGCGCCCGAACTTCCCAAAATGGCGATGTTCTTGATTTCATTAGATTGGTACACTTTCATAACTCATAGTATTTATTGGTTCAACGTAATATATATTCTATTGAATGAATAGTCGTTTCTTCGTGGTCTTTGTTTTAAACTGCTTTTCTATTTAAAACAAGTATTAACAGGAGTTGGTTGCTTGCTGTCGCTTGCAAATTAGAAATAATGAAATAAAAACACAATACATGTTTCACTTTAAAATTCAATGTTTTACAACATAGAAGGCTAATCGAAAAGAAAAGCACTACCTTTGTTCTGATTGAATCCATCAAACCTGAACCGTATGGCCGGCATATATATACACGTTCCTTTCTGCGCCAAGCGTTGTGCTTATTGTGATTTCTATACGCAAACCAATCACAACCTGATCAACGAATATGTTGACGCAGTATGCAAAGAGATCGAACTTCGCAAAGACTATTTACACAACGAACCCATCAAAACAATTTACTTCGGTGGAGGAACTCCTTCGCAGTTATCCCCGGAGCAAATCGAAAAGATCATGACACAACTGGGTCGTTTTTATGATCTTTCTTCGTGCGAAGAGGTCACCCTCGAAGCAAACCCCGATGACCTCACGGATGAATTCCTTTCCCGCTTACTTGCATTGGTACCATTCAACCGGATTAGCATGGGTGTGCAAAGTTTCGACGACGATGATCTTCGCTTTTTGAACAGACGTCACTCGGCCGCGCAAGCCAAAGAAGCCGTTGCCCTTTGTCGCAAACATGGTATCACAAACATCAGTATCGATTTGATTTACGGCCTTCCCGATCAAACTCTCGAAAAGTGGGAACGCAATATTCAAGAAGCAATTTCGCTGGGAACGCCTCACCTTTCGGCCTATCACCTGATCTATGAGGAAGGTACGCCATTATATAAGCTTTGGGAAAAGGGGAAAGTAAAACAAGCCGACGAAGAGTTGAGCGTAGAGATGTTTAAGATGCTGATCGACGAACTCGAGAAGGCTGGAATCGAACAATACGAGATCTCGAACTTTGCCAAAGACGGCGCCTACTCCAAGCACAACACTTCGTACTGGCAGGCAACTCCTTATTTGGGATTGGGCCCATCGGCTCATTCGTTCGACGGTACAAACAGAGAGTGGAACGTGGCTTCGATCAAACAGTATATTGAAAGCATCGACGCAAACACCGTAAACCGAGAAGTGGAAGAGCTCGATACCCGTACACGTTACAACGATTATATTCTGACAGGCCTTCGTACCAAATGGGGCATTGAGTTGGATTACATCTCGTCTCACTTTGGATCCGACTACTTGTCTTATTGCCTCGAGCAAGCTGAGCCTTTCCTAAAAGAAGAGTTATTAGTGCGCGATAACAATACCATCAAGCTGTCGCGCGATGGGATCTTTATCTCCGACGGAATCATGTCTGATCTCATGAAGCTAAACGATACAGAATGCTGATTCTAGCTATATATAAAGTACTCGATCAACCCAACCTTTGATCGTAAAAACAAAAAAGCCGAAGCACAACTCTTTGAGATAAGAGTCGCGCTTCGGCTTTCTGTATTTAGAGGCTGCACGAATCAAAAGAAAAGGCAGCCTGTTGTTTTATTCTACAATATCCATTTCGTCCAATAGATATCCGGCACCCGCATATTTGTCGATAACAAACAATACGTAGCGAACATCCACGATAATGGAACGTTGATAGTCTGGCAAGTATTCGATATCACCACCAACACCTTCCCAGTTACGGTCGAAGTTGGTACCGATCAGTTCGCCGCGCGAGTTCAACACAGGGCTACCCGAGTTACCTCCCGTAGTGTGCGTTGTTGCCGCAAAAGCAACCGGCTGTTTGCCTTGCTCATTTGCGTAGCGACCAAAGTCTTGCTTCTTGTAAAGTTCTTTCAATTTATCCGAAACCACAAACTCCCAGTTGTTCGGATCTTCTTTGTCCATCACACCATCAAGGGTTGTTGTTGCATCATAAGTAACCGCATCGGTAGGACGGTAACCTTTCACTTGTCCGTACGTAATACGCAATGAAAAGTTTGCATCCGGAGCCAATGCCAATTCGCCTTTCATATCCATCAAGCCTTTCAAATAAGCACGATGCGCAATCGCGTAGCCCGAATCAAAATCGGCCAATGCCTTCTTCAACGCTGCATTTTCTTCTTGTACCGAAGCCGCCAAATTCATCATCGGATCGGCATCCAACTGCTTCAACGAAGGCTTCTTCATAAATGCGGCAAGGTTTTCTTTGCTAGCAAAGATCGATGTATCGAACGTAAAGTCGACAAACGCATCGGTATCACCGTTGAATTTTGTATCGATCAGTTCAAGGTAAGCCGGTCTTTTGCCCGCAGGCACCAACTTGGTATATTCTTTCAAAAGCACTTTCGCAATCTTGCGATCTACCGCTGGCGAAAAGTCTTTGTTTTGAAACTTGTCAAAAGCTTGTTGCAACACAGGGAAAGCTGCCGCGATTGCTTTCTTATCTTTTGCGATCAAAGCATCTTGCAACGTATCTATCGACGCAGGAACTTTCACGTATTCAATACCACGAAGCAACGCTTCATCCAGCATCGCACGACGAAAACGAAGATCTGCTCTGTCGGCCACAATGGTTTCGAGCGTTTGGATCGCTTCGATATAGTTCGAACGGCAATTCTTTTGCGACCAAGCCAACAACTCGTCTTGCATTTGTTTCTTTACCCCTTCGAAGTCACGCTTATTGATTGCCCAGTTTGTTCCGATCGCATTCTTATATGCATTGGTCGAACCCGCATATTTGCTTGCATATTGGATACGTACTTGCGGATCGGCAAGCATCTCTTCAAGCATAGCTTGCTGACGAAGGTTGCGGATATTGATGCGAACCGCGTTGTCAATATCGCGACGTTCTGCTACTTCCCAAGATGTATAATAACGGTTTGTTGTACCCGGAAAGCCCATAACCATGGCATAGTCGTTCTCTTGTACACCACCGGTAGAAAGCTTGAAGTAACGCTTTGGCTTCAAAGGCACGTTCGACGTTGAGTAAGGAGCCGGATTGCCATTGGCATCGGCATACACACGAAACAACGAAAAGTCGCCCGTGTGACGAGGCCACACCCAGTTGTCTGTATCCGCGCCAAACTTACCGATTGATGAAGGCGGTGCTCCTACCAAACGCACGTCGCTGAAAATCTTTTTCGTAAACATATAATACTTGTTTCCGCCAAAGAAAGGTTTGATCTCTACAGCCGTACCCGGGTTATTCTTTAGAAACTCCGCGCCTACTTTCTTCTCTGCCAAACTATTCAAATAAGAAGCAGACAAGAACTTCATGCTGTTGGGATCGGTATCGCTCTTCAAATCCTCTTTCACATAATCGGTAACATCATCGATTGCATCGATAAACGTAACCGTTAGTCCCGGATTTGGTAGCTCCTGCTCACGGCTCATCGCCCAGAAGCCATCGGTAAGGTAATCATGTTCTACCGAACTGTGTTGTTGAATTTGACCGTACCCACAGTGGTGGTTGGTAATCAACAAACCTTCCGGAGAAATCATTTCGCCCGTGCAACCGCCACCAAAGATCACAACCGCATCTTTGAGTGAACTAGAATCGGGGCTATAAATATCTTTCGCTTCGAGCTCAAGGCCCAACGCTTTCATTTCATCAAATTTCTGTTGTTTAAGAAGTGGCAACAACCACATGCCTTCATCGGCAAGCAGTGGCTGAGTTAGCAGTGCCACTGCCAGTGAAACGATTACTTTCTTCATCAATTAATAGTGTTCTTGTTATAGGTTTTTCTTATTTCCAGTTTTTGTAGGGATTCTTGGATAGCATGGCGTTGTAATAGCGGACGTCGCCGGTTACTTCTTTGCCCAGCCATACCGGAATCTCGATGCTGTCATTCTCATTTTGCAACTCCACCTCGGCCATCACCAAGCC
>X396_Morelets_crocodile__coassemble_20_pt1 | contig 23676 bp, 19 predicted proteins | sample X396_Morelets_crocodile__metabat2_low_PE_001 | metagenome-assembled genome bin X396_Morelets_crocodile | reverse complement strand
CGACTGATGCTTCCTTGTTCGTACATCCGTTTGAGCAAGCGGTCGCGCTTGTTGCGTAGGGCGGTTCGGTTTTTGCCCGGGTGCATCATCGAGGGGGAATTGGGTAATACGGCTAGTAAGGCTGCTTCTCCCCACGAAAGAGTTGCGGAAGGGTGGCCAAACCAGCGCCACGAGGCTGCTTCGATGCCCACAACGTTTCCGCCAAAAGGGGCATTGTCGGCATAGAGGTGCAGGACTTCGTCTTTGCTATAGGTGAGTTCGAGGCGCAAGGCTCTGATCATCTCTTTTACTTTTTGCGGAATGGTGCGCGGAGCTTGCTCCATCAGGCGGATGGTTTGCATGGTGAGTGTGCTTCCTCCGCTTACTACCCTGCGAGCTTGTATGTTTTGCCAGGCAGCACGGGCGATGGATACCGGGTTGATGCCGGGATGCCAGTAAAACCAGTTGTCTTCGAAGGTGATTACGGCTTGTTTGTATTTGTCGTTGAGACCGGGTGTAGAGGCAAACCGCCACTGTCCGTCTTTTGCGATGCGTGCACCCAGCAGTGTTCCGTCTGCCGCATATACAATGGTGCCTGTAGGCCTGTTGAAAAGGGTGCGGGGCAATGTGAAAAATAGGAATATGAGTAGAAAAGCCAATAGCCCGATCGTGATGAACCGGGCTATTGGCTTTTTGTATAGGTTAGAAACTATGTCTTTGATTCGTTTCATTCGCGTACAATACTAATCTCTGTTGCGGTGTTGCGTGCCTGAACTCCGCTTTCATACATGGCTTCGCATTGGATAGCCGGTAAGTAGAACGTTCCGGCATAGGCTGCTTGCAAGTGGATCGTGAAGCGTTTGGTTTCTCCGGCTTTGAGGTCGAAGAAGGTGCTTACACGGTCGTCGCGGATATCGCGATAGGTGTAATTGCCCGAAGGGGTATCGACACCGGCAAAACGGGTGTTGAGATTTTCCCAACCTGCCGCAAATACACCGGTAAGCGCAAGGTTGGTGTAGTTGGTGGTGGCACTGTTGTTGGTGATCTCTACCACTTGCGTAAACTGTGTGCCTTGCATCATGGATTGGATGTTGGCAGTGGTGCCGTCTTGATAACGGTACGATACGTTCATGGTAAGCCCATTGTTGGCAGCCGGAGCTTTGTCGAACAGCGGCGTATAGGTGCTGATAACTTGTGCAAAAAGGACCGTCTCACTTTTACTTTCGATGTGGATGCTGCCCGATGCTTTTGGCTTTTCGATGGTGCTTTGCCATACCGGAACAACGGTTTGTACGGCCGGTTGTTTGGCCTTGTCGATTGTCCAATTGAACTGTATAATGCCGTTGCCTAGTTTTTCGGCATATTGCGCCATCGCCATCAGTCCGAATGCGGTTGCTTGCGTGCTGTATTCTTGATCGGAGCTCAACTGGGTGGCGATGCGTTGTGCCACAGGTAGTGCTTCGGTCATGCGTCCCAATTGAGAAAGGGTCATCAAAGCAACACTTTCGTCACGTAGCGGCGAACCGAAATCGGTAGAGAAGCTGCTGTTGCGGGCTGCGTTGATATTTGCCGGATCGATCAGCGACATGGCAATGTCATTCTTGCCGAGCAACGCGTAGGTGTAAGCTAGCATCCAGCGCGAGGTTTCGTCGAGATTGGTTTCACGAAGGCGGTTCATCGCTCCGGTTTCGGGCTCATTATACAAGGCCATTGTGTACAAGCGGTAGGCTTGGTTGAGCGCGTCGTTGCCGTTCCATGAGCGGATGGCTTGTTTCTGATAGGTCTTCCACTTGGTGATCCAGTCGTTGCAGACATCGTAGCCTTTTTGTTTGGCTTCGTACATGAAGGCTCCTGCATACGAGGTTACCCATGCGTTGGCTGTATTGGTCGAACTCCAATAACGGATGCCTCCGTCGGGGAGTTGCAGTCTGTTCATTTGTCGGATGGCTTCGAGCACCGATTGCTTGATCTGCTCTTTGTTGTCGGCCGTAAGTGCTACCAACGAAGAGAGATAGAGCTGCGGGAATGCCTGCGAAATGATCTGTTCGGCACATCCGAATGGATAGTTGGTCAGATACGCGAGTCGGCCGGTGAGGTTTACTCCCGGTATGCGCGACACGTCGACCTTTACGCTGCCATTGTCTGATCCTTCTGGGAATTGCCAAGTCAAACTAGCTTGTCCCGATGCCGGAATGGTTTTGCTATCGATTGTGGTGATTGGCAAATTGGCATTGCGCACATCCAGCTCGATGGTTTCGGTAAAGGTGTCTCCGTTTGCCTTCGAAGTGATGGTTACGGTTTCTACACCTGTTTTCTTGCCGGCCTTGAGCTTGAAGAAAATCACTTTGTCTTCCGGAGCTTTTACGCTGACTTGTTGTGTGGCGTTGCCTTCCAATTGAAGAAGTCCGTTGGATGTAGCGACGCTCACTGTTGCCGATGTAATGGCTTTGTCGGTCACAAATAGGTTGACCGGTAGATACATGTTGTCGTCCGGTGCTACCATGCGCGGCAGTGATGATAGGGTCATTACGGAGTTTTTTACTTCTACGCTTTTCGACGCATTGCCATAAGCTCCGGCTTCGTTTCCGGCAACAACCATCACACGCACTGCACCCACATATGCAGGTAGTTCGATCTGATGTGTCGCCTTTTTACCTTTGGCTAGCGTAAATGGTCCCATGAAACGTACCACCGGTTTGAAGCGGTTGGCTTTGTTGCGGGCGGTGTTGCGAAGTTCTTCGTCTCCACCTACCGAAAGCAGCGGAGTCAATGTGCCTCCGTAAGCTCCCATCACGTAGTTGTAAAGGTCCCAGGTACGTACGCCCAATGCTTCGCGGGTATAAAACTCGGTCCAAGGGTTTGGCGTGCGGAAGGCGGTAAGATCGAGCAGTCCTTCATCGACAATGGCCAGAGTATAGGTCATTGCGGTTCCGGTTTTTTCGCTGATCGTCACGTTGAATGGCTTTTGCGGTTTGAGCATGTCGGCCATTTCGATTTGCGGTTCGAGGTGTGTCTTTTGATTCTCTACCGCAATCGGTTTGATACCGTATAATCGGATTGGTAAATCATTAACCTTTTGTCCGTGTGGCTGCAACAACGTTACGTGGATGTAGACGTTAGGGGCCATCTCCGGAATAACTTCGATGTTGAACAAAGTTGGTTTGCCGGTTTCGGTTGCGACCCATTGCTTTTGCAAAATGGATGATCCGTTTTCGATGGTAACCAACGCATGTCCCGAAGATGCCTGAGGAAGCGTTACTTTTATTTGATCACCCACTTTGTAGGTGTCTTTGTCTGTTGTGAAGGTGAGCATGGTAGCTCCATCGGGATCGCTCAGGAAGGCTTGTCCTTGCGATGCCGGCCAATCGATGTAGAATACCTGAGCGGTGGCGTGTCCGCTGTTGATATCTTTCACATAGGCCATGTATCGGCCCCAATTCGGATATTTGATATCGAACGAAACGGCTGCTTTTCCGTTTTGTGTGGCTACGGTCTGGCTTTGGATGATTTGCTTGTTGACGCTGTTCATATAGTTGGCCAGCGAACCGTTGTCTTTTTCCCACCACCAGCGCCAATCGAGTTTATAGATTACCACTTCTACATTCGAATTCACCGGATTGCCTTGCGGAGATACCGTGAGGATATCGATGTAGTTTTTCGTGTCGGTAACGAGTGGTGTGTTGTCGGTAAAGTTGCGCACCTGCACTCCGGCATACGAGGTAAATGGGGCGTAGGTTCCGTTTTGTACATAGGTGCTGAAGTCGCCTCCTTCTTCGTAAACGCGCGAAATAAAGGATGCCTGCAATAAGCCCGGTGCCGATGGAATGGCCGGTAGCTTCGCATCGAAACGTACGTTTCCTTCTGCGTTGAGAGTGCCTTCGAATAGCGGCTGACTAATGAAAACGAAGTTGCTCGTTGGGTTTACGAAGTTGTATCCTTTGTATTGTTTGAACGGATTGGCATCGGCCGTAAGTTTCATCTCTACCGTTGCTTTCAAGTCGGAAGCGGGTAGGCCGAGCAGCCAAGATGACTGTAAACTCATTGGTTGTGTCTTCTTGGAGGCTTCGAGGATTTCGGTGCCCGGATTCAGATTGATCTTTAGTCGGTTTGGCTTGATGGCTTCCACGCGCAGTGGTTTGGAGAAGATGGCTCCACCTACTTTTACGTAGCTTTCCCATCTGCCGGTAGGTGCATTGGGCTCGGTTGCCACTTTGAATGTATAGAATCCGTTTACATTCGATGTTTCTACCATCTTCTTATAAAAACCTCCCGTAGGTGTGTACATCTCGAATACAACGGGGTGATTTTTTGGAAGTGGATTGGCTTTGTCGTTTAGGATAAAGCTGACAAATATAGAGTCACCCGGACGCCATACGCCGCGTTCGGTGTAGATGTATCCGCGTAGACCTTTAGTAATTTCTTTTCCGCTTACATCAAAACGGCTGAATGAAAGGGCTGAGGCATCGTCGAGCTTGAGATAGCCACGTTCTTTGTCTTTGCGAGCTGCAAGGACGAATGGTTTCATGCCTTTGGTAGGGATGGTGACGAAGCCTTTTTCGTCGGTGGTTCCGCTGCCAATGGGTTGTAGTTGGAAGTTGTACAGGTCTATTTGAACGTCCTTCTCGGGAGCGGTTGTCAACAAGTTATTAACAACCACAAAATAGTCATTGTTGGCACCCGACTCGGCCAGAATTCCGAGGTTGGATGATAATACGTTGCAACCGGCAAAGCGGTCTTGATTCATGTAATAGGTTGGTGTACAAGGGTTGTTGCGGTCTTCCCACTTGTATTCGTTCCAGTTGTAAACAACAGGAGAATAATATCCGTAGGTTTGATCCCAATAGGCTTGATCCTGCTCGGTAAGGCCGTTATCACCATTGAGAGGAATGAGGCCGTCGCTGAGGATGGCATTGTTATCAACACACGGGATGTTGGCATATTCTTTTTTAAATGTCAGTTCAACTCTGTAAATCGCACCCGGATCTTGCTTGATGAGTGGTGCCAGATCTACCGAAAACTCATTCCAGTTTGCCAGATTGAGCGAAGCATCTCCGGTAAGAGGCAATACTTTGCGGAGTACCAATCTACCAGCCATGCGCAGATCGTTGGTTCCCTCTAGGTTGTTCGATTGCAAAAAGCGCAAGATGTTATTTTCGTACACTTTCACGATACTCAAATCTACCGCTTTTAGGTTTACAGCCTTGAATGGTAGAATGAGGTTGTCACTATTGGGCATGATGTTTCCTTTGTTGAGTAGCGCAACTTGTGGCAGGTTGGATCCTGCGTTGAGGATGGTTTGCACGGATTCGGGAAGGGGCATTCCTTTGCTGTTGCGCAAGGCTTTTGCTATGGTAATGTTTAGTTCCTGATTGTATGGAATGGTTTGGAAGTAGACACGTACGCAGTTCTTTTCGGTTTGGAACATGGTTTGTCCTACTCCGGCAATGGTGATGAGATCTTTTAAGTCTTGCGACGGATCAAGCAGGTCTGAAAAGCAGAGTTCTACGTAAGGTGTTTGATCGGGTTTGTAGGCCGAAGCAAGTAGTTTGAACGTGCCTAGTGGCGGGATGGAAACGGTTTGTTGTTCCTTTTTATCCTTTCCGATGGGTGAGCCATTGAGCTTGATGGTAATATCTTCTTGTTGATTGGTGCGTTTGATGCTATCGATGGTAAAATTGAAAGCGGTTCCAAAGTTATCTCCGGCCACGATAACAATAGGCTTTTGATTTCCGGCATCTATAGAGATCATTTTGCGCACATCAGTGATGTTTGCCTTATCGGCCAAAAGTATTTGTCCGGCTATGCTGTTCCACTCGGCACTGTTGCCGATGGGTTGGTAAAGGTCTGTCGAGAAGGAGAAGTTTTGCTCGATGGTTTGAAACATGAAGTTGAAAGCGGCATGAGCTTTATCTACTTCAAGGATCTTACTCAAATCGAATGTGGCATCGTATACCGTATTCGGCTTCAAGGCATTTGAGTCGGGAATAAACTCGACTTCACGACTCGATCTCCAGATGGTTTTTCCTTTGATCGACGGCGAGAAGGAGAATAGTTTCTGATTGCTTTCTTCGTTGATGATTACTTGCGAAAGGTCATTGGCCAATATCACTTTAATTGGAGATGTGGCCGATACCATTCCTCCGGTATATGCTGCGATATACGGACTAAAGGAAGGGATTGACTCTTGCTTTTTTGTTGTGGAGGTACATGCGTTGAGTGCAATGATTCCAAGGAAAAGTACGATAGAAAGCAGGCTGTTGATACCGTATGTTGACGTTCTACTTCTCATGGTGGCTTATTTTACGTAGATTATAGTTTGTTGTTTTTTGCAAAGATAAATCAAATATATTAGTCGACACTGTATTCATATTTGCAATGTGAGATATAATTAGATGGGTATTTCTTACTTTTTTGGAGCGGAATTTCTTTTCTTGGTGATCGTAACAAAGTATACTCCGACAACGATGAGTAGTAAAGATACCGGCTCGAACCATTCGAGTACTGCTTGACCTAGCAAAACGGATACTGCTGACGCAATTACCGGAATCAGATATGAGTACATGGAGACGATGGTAGAACTGAGTCGTTTGAGCGCAATCGGGATAAGCATGTATGAGAGTGCAGATGGGAAAAATGCAATGAAAAGCATCACGAGGATGGGTTTGGGATCGCCTTGTGTAACCATTGGGGAGTGTAGTATTTCGCTAAATCCGAAAGGTAGGGCAACGATAAGTCCCGAAAGAAATATCCATCGCAATAGTGTAACGGGATTATACTTGGATGAAATTCCTCGGGATATGATCAAGTATACGGCATAGATTACAGTAGAGGCAAGCATAAGCAGGTTGCCTGTCAGTGCTCCATGGATGGTGCTGTTTTGGTGTTGTAGTAAAATGACCATCAACGCGCCTGCTAGCGCAAGTAAGATGCCGAGTGATTTACGTTTGGTGATTTGCTCTTTGAACACGATGGCTGAGATGATCAATACCAGCACGGGCGAAAGAGTGAGGATAATGGAGGCATCGATGGGCGATGTTTTGAACAATCCTGCGCTGAAGATGTAAAAGAAGATAGCCATTCCGATCATCCCACCTAAAAGAATGGTAAGGCCATCTTTTTTCCAGTCGATGGGTGTATTCTTTATGAATGCAGATATGATCCAAGCCGTAATAACACCTCCTAGAAGACGGCACGATGTATATCCGGCCGGTTCAATCCAGCCTTTGAGAATGTATGCTGTAGCAGGAATGTTTAAGGCAAAGAATATAATTGCAGATAAGGCGGCAAGATGTCCAATCAGCTCATTTCTTCTAGATGGTTCCATTGTATGTATGTTTTTAATACTAAACCAGTTCGGAGAAAAGATAGTTTATGAAAATTGAATTTATGGATAGGAGGGTTGTATTTAGAGCAAAAAAAAACCTGCATCGTAAAATGCAGGTTTTTGGGCAGTGTACCCGAAGGGGGACTTGAACCCCCACGGCCGTGAAGCCAAAGGATTTTAAGTCCTTCGTGTCTACCATTCCACCATTCGGGCGGCCTAGAGCGAAAGACGGGACTCGAACCCGCGACCCTAACCTTGGCAAGGTTATGCTCTACCAACTGAGCTACTTTCGCGTTTTTAGTAATCGTTGTGATTACGTGTGCAAAGATACGCGTATTTTTTTATTTCGCAAATAAAATAGCGTATTTTTTAATTTACAACCCTTATTTTACTTCCATTGCGTAGGCAACGATAGCGTTGTAGGATGAGCTTTTGTGCGCCTTTAATCGAGTTGCCGGATCCGTTTGCCGTGTCATACAAGGTATTACATACGGGGCAAGTAGCTGTTCCGTTGTCGGATGGAACAATGCGGATGGATGGTTGTTTTTCGTTAGGACAACTCAAATCGTAAGCAAAAAGTTGGTCGTTAAAACCACTAACCACTAAGATACCGCCATATCCGGTAGCCTCGCCCGATATGCGAGGCCGGATATATGACATCGAAGTCAACGGTGAAGTTAGCTTGAAATCCCCCATACTCAAGTCGAGCGAAAGATTGACTTTCGAGGCAGGAATGCCCGATTCTAGCTCGTTGTTACATGCAGTAAAGCATAGAAGCATGCCGCATATCCCATAGAGTAGACCGTATCTTGCCATGATGAGTAGGTTTAGCGGTTGAGCAGTTGATCTTCGGCACGTTTCATCTTTTCGAAGTTGAAGTCGGAAAGAATTTCTTGAGCCAATAACTCGATCTTCTCATTGCAAAGATTACCGATACTACCTTCATGTGTGTGATGGATATCGTAATCAGGACTATAATTGCCCGATTCAATCTCGAGACCTACTTCTTTGTAGGCGTCACGGAATGGTACACCATCTAATACACGTTTGTTAACTTCCTCTACACTGAATATCAAATCGTATTTCTTGTCTTCAAGGATTTGCTTGTTTACCTTCACTTCTTGCATCATACGGTTTACCATATAAATACATGATTGAAGTTCTTCGAAAGCAGGGATGAATACTTCTTTGATAATTTGCATATCGCGGAAATAACCCGAAGGAAGGTTGTTTGTAATCAATGTGATTTGATAAGGAAGAGCTTGTAATTTATTACACTTCGCTCTTGTCAATTCGAATACATCCGGATTTTTCTTGTGAGGCATGATGCTGGAGCCGGTTGTGAATTCGTCCGGAAGTTTGATGAATCCGAAGTTTTGGCTGTTGAACATACATGCGTCGAAAGCAAGTTTTGACAAGGTTGCCGCAATGGATGAGATGGCAAAGGAAACGGTTCTTTCCATTTTGCCACGTCCCATTTGAGCGTAAACCACATTGTAATTCATCGAATCGAAGCCTAGCAACTGTGTTGTCATTTCACGATTAAGCGGGAAAGACGAACCATAGCCGGCAGCTGATCCGAGGGGATTACGATTGCAGATTTTATATGCCGCCTGTAGAAGTTGGAGGTCGTCGGCTAAGCTTTCGGCATAGGCGCCAAACCACAACCCAAACGATGACGGCATTGCAATCTGCAAGTGAGTATATCCCGGCATTAATACCTCTTTATAGCGATTGCTTTGGGCGATTAGTGTTGTAAACAAAGTATGAACACTCTCGGCAAGTTCTTTCAACTGTGTGCGGGTGAATAATTTGAGGTCGAGAAGAACTTGATCGTTCCTTGATCTACCACTGTGTATTTTTTTACCCAAATCACCCAGTTTACGGGTAAGCATCAACTCTACCTGTGAGTGTACGTCTTCAACTCCGTCTTCGATGATAAACTTCCCTTCTTCTGCCAACTGGTAGATGTTGCGAAGTTCACGAATCAAGATTTCCAATTCGTCTTTTTCAATCAGGTTGATACTCGCTAGCATGGTGGTGTGAGCAATAGAGCCCAATACATCATGCTTTGCAAGATAAAGATCCATTTCCCTGTCTTTTCCGACAGTAAAGTTTTCAATTTCTGTATTTACTTGTACACTTTTTTCCCAAAGCTTTTGTGCCATATGTCTGATGTATTAATAAGGTAACGAAGCGATTACCGTAGAGATTTTGTCTAGTGCCTCTTGCAATGGTTTTGAAACCATCGGCTTAAGAAACATATTCAAACCTGCTTTGATAGTCATCTTCATTTTTGTGTCGTTTTCTGCTACCTGTTTCAGTTGAATCCAAAGATTAAACTTGATAGGTGATTCGGCTGCGCCAAACTTGATTGTATTGGACGGGGTGCGTTCAATAATCTCAAATTTGATTTTACCAACCGGGTCTACACTGAACGTACATGAATCTGTGTCGTACGAAAAATCTTTAACCTTATCGGCAGGAAGTCTGTCTTTGACTTTTTCCAAGTTTGAAAGGTCAGAGAGCATCGTATAGATTCTGTCTTCGTTATAAGGAATGGTTTTAACTTCGCTTACAAATTCTGTCATTCCTGATTATTTATTAGGGTTCCAGTTTGCAGGATCTTTACGCCATTCTTTAAGCGTTTCGATATCTGATTGTTCGATATAGTTTGTGCTCAATGCTTGTTCTAGTACTGCATTGTAGTTAGAAAGAGTTGTCAATTCAACGTTTGCTTCAGCAAATTTCTCTTGAGCGATAGGGAAACCGTAAGTGAAGATCGCAACCATACCAACAACTTCGTTGCCGGCTTTGCGTACTGCTTCTACAGCTTTCAAGCTGCTACCACCTGTTGAGATAAGGTCTTCAACAACTACAACTTTAGATCCTGGTTTCAATTCACCTTCGATTAGGTTTTCCAATCCGTGATCTTTTGGAGTAGCGCGGATGTAAACAAAAGGAAGATTCAACAAATCTGCAACCAAAGCACCTTGTGCAATTGCACCTGTTGCTACACCTGCGATAGCATCTACTTCAGGATACTTTTCAAGGATAGTTCTAGCCAATTCGATTTTGATACAATCTCTAACTTCCGGATAAGAAAGGGTCTTTCTGTTGTCACAGTAGATAGGAGATTTCCAGCCTGAAGCCCAAGTAAAAGGGTTTGCCGGTTGTAATTTCACTGCTTTAATCTTAAGTAGTTTCTCTGCTACTAATTTTTCAGATTCTCTCATAGTATGAAATATTATATATAGTCCTTGGCAAAATTAGAGAAACCCGACGGATAATGTAGAGTGAAATATGTTATTTTTTAATATTTAGGTAGCTATAGCTAATGAAATCACACTTATTTTGACATTTTGACAAGCAAGAATGGTTTGAGCGAGCGAGTCGATTGTGGCTCCGGTGGTAACGACATCATCGATAATTAAAATGTGTTTGTTTTGCAATTGAGCAGTAGTTGTGAGTGAAAAGGTGTCGTTGACATTGAGCCAACGTTCGTAGATTCCTTTTTTTGTTTGGGAAGATGTGGGTTTTGCTTTGATCACAGAAGAGATATCAACGGGCAAGTTAAGAACAGAAGCGATACCTTGAGCGATCAACTCGGATTGATTATATCCCCTTGTTCGCAAACGCTTTTTATGGATAGGGACAGGGATTAGTAAGTCGATTTCATCGATCCACTCAGTAGTACTCAGTTCGCCGGCAAACAAAGCTCCCATTTGTAGCGCGAGTGTTTTGTCGTTTTTGTATTTGATCGCATGAATGATCTTTTGACTGTTTTCTCCTTTGTGAAAATGAAAGAAGGAGGCTCCGTGCTCAATGGGGAATTTTCCCCAGAAACGTTTTACGGTTTCATTGTCCGGTTTTACCATATTTCCGGTACGTGGGATGCAAGAAATGCATCCCAGGCAGATTCCATGCTCTTGTTCTACCAAAGGGGAGTCACATACCGCACATAGATTTGGAAAAAACAGCGCTAATAGATCATTCCATATATTCTTCAGTGTCAAGATCAGATTCATGGTCAAGTTGCTTCAGGCATTGAATCACCTGCGACATTTCGTATCCGCGCGATAGTCCGTAGCGGATAAGCTTGTTTTGTAGGTCGTAGTGATTCTTTGCGGTGGTTTTTTCTTTTTTCTTTTGTAACATACGGGTGAGCTCATCTGTGTAGGCTTCCGTATTGATTTGAGAGAGGTGCTGCTCGATCAGATCCGAAGGAATACGTCGGCGCTTTAATTCCATTTTGATCTTTGTTTTGCCCCATTTGTTGAAGACGTGTTTGTCGTTGACAAAACATCGGCAAAAGCGATCTTCATCGATGAATTTCTCCTTGAGCAAGCGTGCTATAACGCGCTCTTTTGCTTCTGGGTCAAGGGTTGTTTGATCCAGTTTGGTTGATACATCATAGATGCAGCGTTCGGCCTTAGAGCAATAAGCTGCATAGCGATGTAGTGCTTCTCCTTCGGTAATTTCTTTCTTCATATGAATCGATTATCGAATCGCTGTAAGGAAGCGTAGTTTGCCGAATAGATCTTTATGTAAATTGACATGTTTATACCCTTTGCTAATCATCATTTCCGCACTCTCTTGTGCCAAAAGAGCATTTAACTCGAAGTATATTTTGCCACCTTCTTTTAATAATGTATGTCCTAAATCTGCAATTCGGTTGTAGAACAAAAGAGGGTCTTCGTCTGGGACAAACAAAGCCAAGTGAGGCTCATGAACAAGAACGTTGTTTTCCATTCCAGACTTTTCCGATTCCATTACATAAGGAGGATTGCTTACAATAATGTCAAGCTGTTGTGGCAAACGAGGAATGGCTGTGTCATCTAAGATATCACAGTGTATTAGGGATACCGAAGCTTTGTTATGTGCAATGTTTTTTTGTGCAACACAAAGCGCATCTTCAGAAATGTCTGCCGAATATACAGTGCTTTGAGGTATCTCAAGGTTGAGAGTGATGGGAATACAACCGCTACCCGTGCCGATGTCCAGAATGCGAACCGGCTTGTTTTGGTTTTCGCGAACGATAATTTCCATCAACTCTTCCGTTTCGGGACGAGGAATTAATACTCCTGGTTCTACCAAGAAATCTCGATTATAGAAATAGGTGGAGCCGATGATATATTGTATCGGTTCGTGGCTTTTTAGTCGGGCTACTGCTTCTTGAAGTTTCTGCTTCTGTAACTCGGATAATTCTATATCTTTGTGAAAAACTTGTTGATAAGGAGGAATGTTACAGATGTTTTCGAAAAGAATTTTCGTAAAACTTTTGATTTCTTCAGGTGGATAAATCCCCTGTAATTGCTCCTGGATATATTGAATGGATTGAGTCATTGACTTGCTCTTTTTTACAAAAATAGAGAACGATCTTTAATCATGCAATTGAAAGTATGCAAATAGAAGAAAAATATATGCGTCGCTGCATAACCCTAGCTCGTAATGGAGCCGGATTCGTGTCACCAAATCCGATGGTTGGTGCTGTTGTTGTTTGCGATGACAAGATAATAGGAGAGGGATATCACGCTAAATGCGGAGAAGCACATGCGGAAGTAAATGCAATTGCTTCGGTACGTGATAAAGAACTGCTCAAAAGATCAACAATCTATGTGAGTTTAGAGCCATGTTCGCATCACGGGAAAACACCTCCTTGTGCTGAGTTAATTATAAAAATGCAAATACCACGCGTTGTAGTAGGAAGCAAGGATCCTTTTCCTCAAGTGGCAGGTAGAGGAATCGCTATGTTGCGTGCTGCCGGAATCGATGTGGTTGAGGGTGTTTTAAAGAATGAATGTGATGAGCTGAACAAAACATTTATGCACTGCCACACCGCAAATCGTCCGTTTGTGCTACTTAAATGGGCTCAAACTGCCGATGGATATATGGACTATAAACGTACTTCCGAAGATAAAAAGAAACCTCTTATCTTATCAAATGAGGAGTCGAGGCGAGTAGTACATAAACTCAGGAGTCAGGTTGACGCAATTATGGTAGGTACTACTACGGCTTTGCTCGATAATCCGTCTCTTTCTGTTCGGTATTGGTCTGGTAGAAATCCTGTGCGAATTGTCTTAGATCAAAACCTAGAACTGCCCAAAGATCTGCATTTGTTTGATGGAAGTATCACAACATTGGTGATTAATGAATTAAAGAACGACAAAGAGGGTACAGGTCTTGAGTATATCCGGATGGACTTTTCTTCAAATTTACTTTCTCAAATATTGTCAGAGTTGCAACGTCGAAAGATCGAATCTTTAATGGTAGAGGGAGGGTGTATTCTTTTGCAAAGTTTTATCGATGAGCAACTTTGGGATGAGGCACGTGTCGAATATGCTCCGTTTTGTATAGAAGATGGAGTGGCAGCTCCCGTATTGAATGGAATAATGAAAGGAGAAGAAACAATAAAAAGTAACAGAATTGTTCATTATTCGTTGAAATCGGGATATAAAATTTTATAAATATTAGAATTAGAGGCTTGAAAGAGAAAAATGTTTCTACTTTTGTAACCTAGTATAATTACCGATGATAAAGTAAATCACTGTTTTCTGATGAAAAGAAATTTTTATATATTGCTATCAGCTTGTGTGGGCCTTATTTTGACGTCTTGTATGGATAATGACACGCCTATCACGTATGAGGTGTCGAAAGACGCGCAAATTTATGATTTCTCAGTATCGAACGATTCGATCGAAGGACTGGGTGATGTGAAATTCTCGATCGATCAATTGGCCGGGTTAATCTACAACCGTGACTCTCTCCCTTTTGGAACAAAGGTTGAGGATGTGATTTGTAGTATTACCACTAAAAGTGCGTCGAAAATTGAGGTGAAAGAAACCTATCCTGCCGATACCACATTTACATGGAAGGCAGAAGATTCTGTTAATTTTGCAAAGCCTGTCGTTTTCAATGTATATGCAGCAGATTTAACCACTTCTAAGTCATATAAAGCTTTTATCAATGTACACCAGATTAATCCGGATTCTATGTTTTGGAATCAAACGGTAGAAGGTGTATTTGGTTCGGTAATTAACGGTCAAAAAACCGTGAAAGTTTCAGATGGTGTTTACTATTCTTATGTACGTTCCGGCGCTACAACTTCAGTATACAAAACTCAAAACGGAGATATGTCTGTATGGGCTCAACAAAGTCTTACAGGTTTCCCTTCAGAAGCAACAATGGAATCCATTACTCGTTTCGGCGAACAGTTTGTTGTTAAAACAAATGATGGAGCTCTTTATGTTTCGAATGATGGAATTAGCTGGACGAATACAAATGCCCCATATGCAATTACTTCTATTTTGGGAGCTTATATTCCTGGACAAAGCACAAAACCGGTTCTTTCGGTTGTAATCAATAAAGGAAGTCAATACTTCTTCGCTGCGACATCAGATTTATCTAACTATAAAGAAGGAGGAGCTGTTTTAGCCGGATTCCCGATTAAAGGATTTGGCTCATATACCTATACTTCATTTTATAACGAACGTTTGATGCTTGCCGGTGGTAAAGATATTAATAACGAAACCATCAGTGCCGTATGGAGTTCGATGTCAGATGGAACAGACTGGGCTCTAACTTCTGCAAATGGAACAGCTGCTTTCGGTAGAAAAGAAGGGGTTGCTGTTACCCAATACGGAAATAGCATTTACTTAGTTGGAGGTATTACCGAATCGGGAATCGCTTCAAAAGAGATTTATACATCTAAAGATTTCGGTTATTCTTGGAATTTAGTTGATACGCTTATCGATTTGCCTGCTTCATACAAAGCTAGAGGATATATCGATGCAACGACTGTAGGAGAGAGACTGTATCTAATTGGAGGTAGTGATAATACTACTTGGTTCAATGAAGTTTGGTCAGGTTTCTTGCTTAGTGCAGCTGAAGAAATAAGAGCAAACAATAATTAATTAGAATATACACCATGAAGTTGGGCTGCAATAGAATCTGCAAACTAGCTTCATGGTCTTTATTATATATATTAATCGGATCTCAGTGTCTACGGGCACAAGAGTCTTTATGGGATGTGGGTTTAGCGGCAAACACATCTTTATTCATGTCGCAAAAGATTGCAGAGCCAACCGTGTTTAATCCCGGTTTAGCTGTTTGGGGAAGAGTCATGAAAGACTCACGGTATGCACTCAGAGCAGAGCTGTTGTACCGTAACTTAGGTTTCTCCCGTCTTCAAAAAATAATGAACTCCATTGGTTTTGTAGAGCAACAGTTACATCAAAATATGGTTGAAGTGGATGTAGTCGGAGAGTTAAACCTTTGGCGTTTTGCGTCAGGTTATAGCTATCAAAACTCTAAATCAATTACTCCTTATCTGTTAGCAGGTCTATCTACAGGTTTTGCTTCAGGTAGCAAGCAGATGAATTGGCTTACCTCTTTACCGATAGGATGTGGAGCAAAGATTTTGCTGGGACGATCATTGATTCTAGGACTAGAAACAACGTTTAGGTTTTATCCCGGTTCTCAAATCGAAGCGTTATATCCTTCGTTGGCAAATGCATTTCACAGAGAAACAAGTACAAGCGGACGATGGATGTTAGTACCTTCGATTCGTTTATCTTGGATTCTGGGATGGAAAGATGAATATTGTATAAATTAGTAGATCAGTATATTAGATGTCTCTATTGAATAACATTGACTTAAAAAGATTGCCTAAGCATGTTGCCGTTATCATGGATGGAAATGGACGTTGGGCAAAAATGCGTGGATTGGAACGTTACTTTGGTCATAGTGAAGGCGTCGTTTCGGTGAAGAAAATCATTGAGGCAGCATCTAAGCTAGGAGTAAAGTATATGACACTATATACTTTCTCTACCGAAAATTGGAAACGTCCGGAAGAGGAGATTCAAGCATTGATGGGTCTTCTGGTTCAGGCAATCAATCAGGAAAAAGCGCATCTGATGGAGCACAACATCCGATTGACAGCAATCGGTGATTTATCACGTTTGCCTGAAGATGCAAAAGTCTCGTTGAATGAATGTATGGACGCTACAGCTTCAAATACAGGAGTCACAGTGGCACTAGCCTTGAGTTATTCTTCTCGTTGGGAAATAACCAATGCCGTAAAAGAAATTGCACAGATGGTTGTAAATAATGAAATGTCTATCGATCAGATAAACGACAAAGTTATTTCATCTCATCTGACTACCCATAATTTACCAGATCCCGATTTATTGATTCGAACAGGAGGTGAGAAGCGCATCAGTAACTTCATGCTGTGGCAGCTTTCTTATACAGAACTGTTCTTTTCCGATAAATTCTGGCCCGAGTTCAGAGAAGAAGAGTTTTATGAAGCAATTCTTGAATTTCAGAATCGAGAACGTCGTTTGGGACGAACCAGTGAACAATTAATCAAATAGCAACATTGTGACTTTAAATATGCGTAGACGGATACTTATAACCTTTGCTCTTGTAACAGGAGTGTTGAGCTCACAAGCACAAGAGAAAACAGATACACTCGTCGTGATGAATGGTCACGAGGTGCCTACTATTTCATATACCGGGATTCCGAAAAAATATAAAATTGCAGGGATCGATATAAAAGGTACCACGAACTATGAGGATTTTGTGTTGCTCGGCTTTGCCGGACTATCAATTGGCGATATCGTCGAAGTACCAGGAGACGAAATCACGGAAGCTGTAAAGCGTTTTTGGAAGCAAGGATTGTTTTCAGATGTAAAAGTGTTGGCAACCAGAATGGAAGGCGACAAAATTTGGCTCGAGATTCAATTGACTGAGCGTCCGCGTATTTCTGAAATCAAATTTTCGGGAGTAAAGAAAGGCGAACGTGAAGATCTTGAAGCAAAGTTAGGTTTGGTAAAAGGTAATCAGATTACTCCAAACTTGATAAATAGAGCAAAGAAGGAAATTAAGAAGTACTTCGACAACAAAGGATTTAGCAATGCAACGGTACAGATCGTTCAAAAAGATGATAACGCAAATAGCGGAAAAGTGATTGTTGATGTTGTAATCAACAAAAACGAAAAGACGAAAGTGCATGAGATCTTTATTAACGGTAATGAAGCGTTGAGCGGAAATGATATCAGAGGCGTGATGAAGAAAACCAATGAAGGGTTCAATCTTCAAAAACGTTTTATGCCTAGTATCAAGGAGATGTTTAGCTCGAAGAAATTCGTTCCAGAAGAATACGAAAAGGACAAGCAAAATATCGTCAATAAATACAACGAAAAAGGTTATCGCGACGCTGTACTTACAGTAGACAGTGTGGTGCCTTACAACGATAAGAAAGTAGATATCTATCTTTCTGTTGATGAAGGTAACCAATATCACTTGAAAGATATTCAGTTTGTAGGTAACACGAAGTATCCGACCGAATACCTGATGGCAGTATTGGGTATGAAGCCGGGAGATGTTTACAACCAAAAGAAACTGGACGATCGTTTGACAATGGATGAAGATGCCGTAGGTAATGTTTATTACAACAGCGGATATATCTTCTTCCAAGCAGACCCGGTAGAGGTGGATGTAGATAAAGATTCGGTAGCTCTTGAGATTCGTATCGTTGAAGGTCCACAAGCAACAATCAACCGTGTCATGATCAACGGTAACGACCGTTTGTATGAAGACATCGTTCGTCGTGAGTTGAGAACAAAACCAGGTCAGTTGTTTAGCAAAGAAGACTTGATGCGTTCGGCTCGTGAGATTGCGCAAATGGGACACTTCGATCCTGAAACAATGGACATCAAACCGCTTCCTGACTTTGAAAACGGAACAGTTGATATTCAATATAACCTAACCTCTAAGGCAAATGACCAGATTGAGTTCTCTGCCGGTTGGGGTGCAACAGGGGTAATTGGTCGTTTAAGTTTGAAGTTTACCAACTTCTCAATGAACAACCTATTTAACCCGAAAACCTACAAAGGAATCATTCCTCAGGGTGAAGGTCAAACGTTGACCGTAAGTGGTCAAACCAATGGTCGTTACTATCAATCATATAGTTTGTCATTCATGGATCCATGGTTTGGAGGCAAGCGTCCGAATACACTTTCGGCAAGTGCATACTTCTCATACCAAACAGATATCAGCGACCGTTACTACGGAAGCAGTTATATGAATCCATATAGCTACGTTTACGGAAGCGGATACGGAAATGGTTACGGAAACTATTACGACCCAAGTTACTCGTCCGACCCAGACAAGTCGATTAAAATGTTAGGTTTGTCGATTGGTTATGGTAAACGTTTGAGCTGGCCGGATGACTACTTCTCATTCATGTTGAGTTTGAACTATCAGCTTTACATGTTGAAAGACTGGAACTACTTCATCATTCAAAACGGTAACTGTAACAACATCAACTTAGACTTTACCGTGCAACGTAGCTCTATCGACAATCCGTTGTATACACGTTCGGGTTCTGAGTTTACTTTCTCAGTAAGTGCAACTCCTCCTTACTCATTGTGGGATGGTGTTGATTACGCTGACATGAAAGACAATGACGGAAGCAAGTACAAATGGATCGAGTATCACAAATGGAAGTTTAAAGGAAGAGTCTTTACTCCACTTGCACCGCTCACAGTAAAACGTACACCGGTCTTGATGAGTAGAATTGAATACGGTTTTGTAGGTCACTATAATAAGAACAAACGCTCACCGTTCGAAACCTTCTACATGGGTGGTGACGGTATGTCGGGTTACTCAAGTACATACGCAACCGAAACAATCGGTCTTCGCGGATATGAAAACGGAAGTTTGACACCATGGGGACAAGAGGGTTATGCATACTCTCGCTTGTCGATGGAACTTCGCTATCCATTCTTGCTTGAGCCAACATCAACCATTTATGGTCTTGCGTTTGTAGAAGCAGGTAATGCTTGGCCAGACATTAAAGATTTCAATCCGTTCCAATTGAAGAGATCTGCAGGTCTTGGTGTTCGTATCTTCTTACCAATGATTGGTATGATGGGTATTGACTGGGCTTACGGTTTCGACAAGATTCAAGGAAATCCTTCCGCATCGGGAAGTAATTTTCACTTTATTATCGGACAAGAATTTTAAAATATATCAAAAGGGTGGATTATTTAATCCACCCTTTTATCTTTGTAACCTACGAACATTTTTAAACTCTATAGATTATGAAGAAGTTAGTACTATTATTCGCGCTTATTATAGCGACAACAGCATCTGTATTTGCACAGAAGATTGCTCTTATCGATACCGAATATATATTGAAGCGTATACCGGCATTCGAACAGTCGAACCAAGAACTCGAAACATTCTCAAAGAAGTGGCAAGCCGAGATTGATGTAGTGCAAAAAGAAGCACAAGACATGTATAAGAAATACCAAGCCGACTTAGCGTTACTTACTCCGGATGGAAAAACCAAACGCGAGCAACAAATCATCGACAAAGAACGTCAAGTTCAAGATTTGAGAAAAAAATATTTTGGTCCCGAAGGCGAACTATTTCGTCGTCGCGAAGCAATGATCGCCCCTATCCAAGAAGATATTTATGAGGCTGTGAAACTACTTTCTCAAGAAAACGGTTATCAATTAGTTATGGACCGCGCAAGCTCGTCAGGCATAATATTTGCTACACCTCAGATAGATATCAGCAACGATGTCCTCGCAACATTAGGATATTCAAAATAATTCCTTACATTTGCGGTTATAACTGATAAATAATAAATTGTAAATTCAATATCAAAATGAAGAAATTAGTAATGCTACTTTTGGCGATTGTTCCTTTCGTTGGCGCGATTGCTCAGACTCAAAAAATCGGATACGTTAAGACCGGCGAAATTTTCAACGCTATGCCAGAACTTCCAGGAATCGAGAAACAATTGAACGACTTGCAAGAAACATATCAGAAAGAATTGAAAAACATGGAGAATGAATATAATAAAAAGTATTCTGACTTTATTGCACAAGGAGATTCTTTGACTGAGAACATCAAAATGAAAAGAATGCAAGAGCTTGAAGACCTTCAGCAAAGAATGCAAAACGTTTATCAAGTTGCTCAACAAGACAACATGAAAAAACAACAAGAACTTCTTGCTCCGGTACAACAAAAGATTGCAGACGCGATCAAAGCTGTAGGTACTGAAAACGGTTTTGCGTATCTTCTAGAAAACAATCCACAGATTGTATTATTTGTTGGTACTGGCGCAGTAGACGCAACTCCACAAGTAAAAGCAAAACTTGGTTTGAAATAATCAGCAACAAGATATACCATTACGAAAGGATGCCCGCACAAAAGGCATCCTTTCTTTTATTCATGCAATTGTTATGCAGTTATCATCCAAACCGGGACCCATCGGTTTGTTCGACTCCGGCTATGGGGGACTTACCATCCTGGACAAAATAAAAGAACATCTTCCTCAGTACGATTACCTTTATTTGGGCGACAATGCGCGCGCACCCTACGGCACGCGTTCGTTCGAAGTCGTATATGAATTTACCCGTCAGGCAGTATATAAGTTATTCGAAGAAGGATGCCAGCTGGTAATCCTAGCTTGCAACACGGCATCAGCCAAAGCACTTCGCACCATTCAGCAAAACGACCTTCCGCAGTGGGATCCCAACCGTCGCGTATTGGGCGTGATACGTCCTACCGTTGAGGTAATTGACAACATTACGCACTCCAAGCATGTGGGCATATTGGCCACGGCAGGAACCATTTCGTCAGAGTCGTATCCGATCGAGATTCACAAGATCAATCCGGAGATAAAAGTCGTGGGCGAAGCCTGTCCGATGTGGGTACCATTGGTCGAGAACAAAGAGTTTGATGCTGAAGGAGCTGACTATTTTGTAAAGAAAAACATCAATCACATCTTGCAAGCAGATCCGCAGATCGACACCCTTATACTCGGCTGCACACACTATCCGTTGTTGTTGGAAAAGATCAGGCAATATACGCCCGCGCACATCCAGTTGGTAGCACAAGGAGATTACGTGGCCGCAAGCCTGGAAGACTATCTTTTGCGTCACCCCGAAATGGAGCAGCGCGTCACACGTGGCGGAACCATGCGCTTTCAAACCACCGAATCGGTATCGAAGTTTGCCGAAACTGCCGAAGTCTTTCTTAAAAGTAAGATCGAAGCCGAACGCATCACACTTCGCTAAAGCAACAAACGCAACCGCCGCATTGAGGTGAGCAGCTTTTCTTAAAGTCGTCTTCCAGATTTGACAAATACGAAACGCAAACAACGCCTTCGGGCAAAACTTTTCTTCTGCGATGAATCCATTCAAAACACCGCAAATCAATCTGTGGTTTACACTGCTGCTGTGTTGTTTTCTTTTGCCGGGCATGCCGTTGATGGCACAAAACAAGGCATCAGAAATCAACGACCAACTGATGCGGCAAAGCAACCTGGTTGATGTGGCAGAGCTCGACACCACCCTGCGTGTACACATCGTGTATGCAACCGATCAGAACTTCTTGCGAAAGAACCTCTACGGAGGCATTACCAAAGCATGGCTTCGCGACGAAGTTGCCCGTATGGTGGTAAAAGCCAATCAACAGCTCAAGGCCAAACACCCTTCCTATACCTTGCTGATTCTCGACGCAGCGCGCCCCATGCGGGTGCAACAACAAATGTGGAAATCAGTAGTCGGTACCAAAAACTCCATATATGTTTCCAATCCGGCACGAGGGGGCGGACTTCACAACTACGGTGCGGCGGTAGATGTAACTATCCTCGATGAAAACGGAAAACCTTTACCCATGGGAACCGAATACGATTACTTTGGCAAAGAAGCACACATCGACAACGAAGCCCAGCTGGTAGCAACGGGCAAGATCACCGCGGTCGAGCGCACCAATCGACTCTTGCTTCGCGACATCATGCGCAAGGCCGGATTCAGAACCATCCGTTCCGAATGGTGGCACTTCAATGCCTATTCGCGCGCGTATGCCGCAGAGAATCTACCGCTGATTCATTGACTTTACCTGAAAACACGACACTCTTTTCTTTTACTTGCTAAATCATTTGCTCATGCACTTAAAGACCAACGGACTGCGACACAAACTACAACAGCTTACGTGGCCCATCTTCTTCGAAACGTTACTCATTATGATGCTCGGTGTGGTAGATACCACCATGTTGAGCCAATATTCCGACAATTCGGTCGCGGCAGTGGGAGTGGTAAACCAGTTGCTTACGATGATCTTTATCCTTTTTAATGTTACGGTAACGGGTACTTCGGTGCTCTGCTCGCAATACTTCGGGTGCGACGACGTCAAAAGCTTTGTCAAAGTGATGGGAGTTTCCATCTTGTTCAATGCCGTAATCGGAGGAGTCATCAGTCTTTCGTTGGTATTCTTTAGCGGAACCTTTCTGCAATGGATGGATATTCGTCCCGATCTCATGGGCGAAGCCAAAAGTTATATGGAGATCGTGGGCGGTTTTGCCTTTCTGCAAGCACTGAGTCTTACGGTTTCGGCGGTGATGCGCAGCGCAAACCGACCCAAATATGCCATGTATGTGACCTTGCTAGTGAACTTGCTCAACATTGTGGGCAACTATACGCTGATCTTCGGTAAGTTTGGAATGCCCGAGTTGGGCGTAACCGGCGCCGCCATGTCTACTTCTTTTTGCCGATTCGTTGCCATGACCGTTTTGTTTGTGGTGTTATTCACACGCCTTGTTAATAACTTTTCCTTTTCGTTGTTTCGACCGTTTCCGTGGGAGCAACTGCGCAATCTCTTGCGCATTGGTATTCCGGCGGCCGGAGAGCAGTTTTCGTATTGTCTTTCGCAGGTAGTGATTATTTACTTTATCAACATCTTGGGCAACGAAGCCTTGGCGGCACAAGCCTACGTTCGCAACATTGTTATCGTAGGTTACCTGTTTTCGTTGTCGATTGCGCAAGGAAATGCGATCATCGTAGGCAATATGGTGGGAGCCGGAAAGAAGAAAGTTGCCTATCTGATGGGGCTTTTCTGTTTGAAGCGAACGCTGATTATCACCGCGCTGGTAAGTGGGGCCGTCATTGTAGTGGCAAAACCGATTCTGGGTTTCTTTACGCACAATCCCGAGATCATAACGATTGCGTTTGCGGCTATCATCGTGGATGCGTTTTTGGAGCAGGGTAGAGCTGCGGTACTTATCTTCCTGCTCGGACTTCGCTCGGCAGGCGATGTGATTTTCCCCGTTGTGTTGGGATTGTTCTCCATGTGGTTCTTTGCCGTCTTTGTGGGGCATACGTTGGGGATTACATGGGGGTTGGGACTGGCCGGAATGTGGGCTGCTTTTGCGATGGACGAATGCTTTCGAGGCGCTATGCTTATGATTCGTTGGAAAAGTAAACGGTGGATGAAACGCCGCTCGTATAGTAACGCCGCATAAAACAAACGAAGAACGAATCGTTCGATGCCCATCAAACAATTCGTTCTTCACT
>X396_Morelets_crocodile__coassemble_19_pt1 | contig 24560 bp, 20 predicted proteins | sample X396_Morelets_crocodile__metabat2_low_PE_001 | metagenome-assembled genome bin X396_Morelets_crocodile | reverse complement strand
GTTGTCGTAAGAAAACTGTGTAAAGTGTTGTGCATCTTTCGTTACCGATCCGAACAAGTGGTTTTCGGGTGCTGAAAGATCAAATGAATCAAATGCCGGTGGCGTTTTCATCCGTTTCATATTACGAACGTATTCGGTGAAATCTAATCCGATAACCTTTCCATTGCTTACTTGAAACCATGGCTTGGCTGAAAGATCTTTTCCTTGATCTAATGCTCGCTGTGCTGATGCGATTACAAAGGATTTGACAAACTCCTTAAAACTGCCTTCTCCTTGTGTATCTAATACCAGAGGGTTTCCTTGTTCGTCTCTGAGTTGAAGACTGTTGAGATATACCGGAAAAAGGTATTTCAAATCGAACGATGTCTTTATCTGCAAGGCCGATAGCTCATTGTCTGTTTTTTTGCCGGGTGCTACTCCTTCAATCATATCCATCATTCGCGATTGATAGGTATTGATACCATTAAACTGCCATTCGTAGGCAGCATCGGCATGGTCGAGATCTGTAATGGGGCAATAGGCTGATACGGCATAGATATGGTCTTTAGCCTCTGCTGCTCCCAGCTCCTGTAGATAGGGTTCATAATCTGTGCTATTGCCGGTGGCTCCCAACAAGGTAGACATGGCTCCCCCTGCGCTTGTTCCATTCGAAATAATCTTCTCTTGATCTCCGGGTATCAATTGGGCATTTGATCGCAAGTAACGAACGGCTGCTTTAAGGTCGACTAGTCCGGCCGGGGCTTTCCCGGTATTGACTCCTGCTGAGTCTTTCAAACTTCGCCCTCGTGCTCCGGGTGATGCTACAATATATCCTTTCGACAGTGCGGTGTGTATAGCTGAGCCTTGTTTCATATCTCCCGGCATTGGTGGTAACGGACGCATCGGCCTATTTGCTCGTTGCCCAAAGATATTTCGATCGCCTGTGTTATTGAGATACATGGGTGCTGACGGCATATATCCTCCAATTGCATTGGGGAAAAATACGGGTGCTGTTTCTTTGGTATATCCGTTGATTGCCTGATCTTGATAATATGCTTCGGGCACATAGATGTTTATTTTCTGATAGGCAGTATCTACGGGATTGGCTACATAAATGATATTTTCATACGCTCGAACTTTGTATTCTTTTTTATCAATCTGAAAGGTTTGAACTGAATAGTGTTCGGGATTAAATCTCAAATTATAAACTTCTTGTGCATACGAACTGCAAAAGAATAAAAATCCTGCTAGAGACATCATTATTTCTCGTTTCATACTATATCTTGTTTTATAAAAAACAGTCGTCCCGATCTAAATGTTGATGTAATTGTAATAAGCAAATTTTTGTTGAGCAAAAGAATCTTTCAAAGAGAACCTTTGAAGAGCATATCAATCCACAGGTCTAAGGAATAGTGAGTGGCATCTTTTCTATTCCATGGGGACATCAGATATGTATTATAGAGAGGTACTTGGAGTCTTGTAAACTGCTGCCATGCGATTAATAGGATTCTTTGCGCGTAGCAAGCAAAAGAAAATTCGATGTTGCTTTATGAGTTTCGGAAAATTAGACGGGATGGATATTGTATCATAGCGGTTTTATTCTGTCGTTATAAATTAAAGTAATATATTTGTGATTGTATTATTTTTAATATTGTAAAGAACGCTATGAAGAACAGTGGTTTTAGGTTTGGGAAGGCTCTCGCTTTCTTGTGTATTTCTATTTCTCCTTTTGCAAATGCTCAACAAAAACAGTTGGATCCGCCTTTGATGGGTTGGAGCTCTTGGAATACGTATCGCATCAATATTGATGAGTCGCTGATAAAGAAGCAGGCGGATGCGATGGTGAACCAAGGACTGAAGGATGCTGGGTATTTGTTTATCAACGTTGACGATGGGTTCTTTGGTTATCGCGATGAGGAGGGTAACTTGCAAACGCATCCGCAACGTTTTCCGAATGGCATGAAGGTGATTGCTGATTATATTCATTCCAAGGGTTTGAAGGCGGGTATCTATTCGGATGCGGGTAGTAATACGTGCGGTTCGCTGTGGGATAACGATCCGAATGGTAAGGCTGTGGGATTGTACGGACACGAACGTCGCGATGCCGATCTTTTTTTCAATCAATGGGGTTATGATTTTATCAAGATAGATTATTGTGGTGCGGGGCAACAACTCGACCTGGACGAACAAAAACGATATACGGAGATTGTGGAGGCGATTCGTGAAACGGCCAACCGTCCTGTATCGATCAATATTTGCCGATGGGCTTATCCGGGTGCTTGGGTGAAGGATTTGTCTCGTTCATGGCGCATCAGTCCGGATATCAGTGCCAACTGGGGTTCGGTGAAGTTTATCATCGGAAAGAATCTGTACCTTTCGGCTTTTGCGGGCGATGGGCATTACAACGATATGGATATGCTTGAGATTGGTCGTGGCCTTTCGCAAAACGAGGAAGAGGTGCACTTCGGTATGTGGTGTATCATGAGTTCGCCGTTGCTGATTGGTTGTGATCTTACGACCATTCCTGAGGCTTCGCTTGCTTTGTTGAAGAATCCGGAGTTGATCGCGCTAAATCAAGATCCGCTCGGACTTCAGGCACATGTGGTGCAACATGAGGGTAATGGTTATGTACTGGTGAAGGACATCGAGAAGAAGCGTGGTTTGAAGCGTGCTGTGGCTTTTTATAATCCTTCGGATAGTGCTTGTACGATTACGATTCCGCTTTCGACACTCGAACTGGGAGGCAAAACAAAGGTGCGTGATTTGATTAAGCGTGAGAATGAGCCTTCGGTTTCGAACGAGCTTTCTTATACCATCCCGGCTAGAAGTGTGAAGATGGTGAGTCTTGAGGGCAAAACGCGTCTTGAGCCTTCTCGCTATGAGGCTGAAACGGCTTTTCTTCCGCAATACAATGACTTGGGTAAACGTTCGCGCGGAATCGACTTCAAACAGGTGGATGAGGCTTCGGGCAAAATGCTTGTTGCCAACATTGGCGGTGAGGCTGAGAATACGATAGACTGGAATGAGGTGTATAGCCAAAAGGGTGGCAAGTATACGATCAAGATTGCGTGTATGATTACGACGGGTGAGCGTAGTTTGACGGATCATAAGTTGTTGTTGACGGTAAATGGTGTGAGCCAGTTTGTTCCGCTAAACACTGAGGTGGTAAACAAGCTGCAAACGGTAGAGGCTGTAATCGACCTGAAACCGGGTTATAATACCATCCAAATGGGTAGTCCGTACACGTGGGCACCCAACATCGACTGCTTTGAGTTGATCAAACAGAACTAATACAAGACAAACAAATACAAAAAAAGGCAGCGCTAATGCGTTGCCTTTTGCTAATACCGACGATATGAAAAACACTTACTTATTAATGATGCCGCTGCTTGTGGCTCAAACTGCTCTGGCGGATACAAACAAATCTACGCGTCCGAATATTGTTGTAATTATGGCCGATCAATGGCGAGGTACTGCACTTGGCTTTTTGGGGCTAGAGCCGGTGATGACTCCGAATATCGACTTACTGGCCCAAGAGGGTGTAGCGATGACGCAAGCGGTGAGCAACTATCCGGTTTCTTCGCCTGCAAGGGCTACGTTTATGACGGGGCAATATCCTACGTCGAATGGTGTTACGGGTAATTGCAACTCCAACTCTGCTCCTCTTGGTGTTGAACTAAAGACTGATGCTGTGTGCTGGTCGGACGTGTTGAAAGCGAATGGATATACAAACGGCTACATTGGCAAATGGCACTTGGATGCTCCGCATGAGCCGTATATCGACTGTGCAAATAACAAGGGTGGTATGGCCTGGAACGAATGGTGCGCTCCGGAAAGAAGGCATGGGTTCGATTATTGGGTTTCGTACGGCACATTTGACCGCCACCTGAATCCGATGTACTGGCACACGGATAGCAAACGGGATGAATTTATATATGTAAATCAATGGGGACCTGAGTATGAAGTGGATCGGGCCATTGATTTTATCAGTGATGCTCAAACGAAGGATGCTCCTTTTGCTTTGGTGGTATCGATGAATCCTCCGCATACGCCTTACGATGCTGTTCCGCAGAAATACAAAGACAGATACAAGGATTTGAATGTGGATTCGCTGGCTCAGAATCCGAAGGTGCCTGCTGCCGATACGCCGATGGGAAAGAACTACAGACGAAATATTGCCAACTACTATGCTTGTATGACGGGCGTTGACAATGAGGTGGGCAGGTTAGTTTCGTTCTTGAAAGATCAGGGATTGTATGAGAATACGATCGTGGTGATTACTTCCGATCATGGCGATTGCCTGGGGATGCATGGCGAGGTTACGAAGAATAACATCTATGAGGAGTCGATGCGTATTCCGTTTATTGTGTCGTATCCGAAGCTTTTGAAGCCACGTATAGATGATAAAACGCTGATCTCTTTGTCTGACTTTATGCCTACAATGCTTGGTCTTGTGGGACTGGATATTCCTAAAACGGTAGAGTCTAACGATTTGTCGAATGCTGTGATTCGTGGCAAAGGGAATGTTGACGCACAGTTGTATTTAAAATATAACAACGACACGGGTGGTGATCGGAGCAAGCAGTCGAAAGGATTACGCGACGAACGCTATTCGTATGTGCTGTTTTTTGCCGGAGGTGAGGTTACGGATGGTTTACTTTTCGACCGCAAGGAGGATCCGATGCAGTTGAATAATCTCTTTGGGAAGCAGCCTAAAACCGAACGCAAACTTCGCGCTAAGCTCAAAATGCTACTCAAACAGGCTAATGATCCGATGGCCACATCGTTGTAAGGCTATAAAATAAAGTAGTCTCGCAAACGTGTGTTTACGAGACTATCATTATATTGAGAGGTGTTCTTTTTATTTAGCAGGAGCTTTTTCTTCCGGAATAAGTACGGCATCAATTACGTGTATTACTCCATTTGTTGCTTCTACGTCTTTGATAGTTACTTTTGCATTATTTACAAATACATCGCCATCCTCAATGCTGATTGTTACGGTTTCGCCAAACAATGTAGGAACTGCTCCTGCTTTGATCTGACTACTTAGTACTTTCGAGCCTAAAACGTGGTACAATAAGATGTTCTTTAATTCGCCTTCCGGATTCTTTAGTAATTCGGCTACAGTTCCTTCTGGTAAAAGAGCAAATGCTGCATCAGTTGGCGCAAACAATGTAAGAGTAGCTTTCGGGTCTGATAGTGCAGTGTTTAGTTTTGCGGCTACCAAGGCTGCTTCTAGTGTTTTGTGTACGCTTGATCCTTCTACAATTTGCATCAATGTCTTATTGAACGGTTTCACCGGTGGTATCAGCACTGTATCAATAACATATACAATACCATTGGTTGCCCAAACGGGGGCAATTGATAAAGCGATATCATTTACATAAATGGTACTACCACTTGTTGTAATGGTGAGTTGATCACCATTGAGAGCTGTTAGCATCATCCCGTTTGTAAGTTTTTCGGGACGATAGATGCCATTAACTACATGATACAATAGAATGTTTTTTAATGCTCCATCCGGGTCTCCCAATAACGATTCCAAGGTTCCTTCGGGAAGTTTTGCAAATGCGGCATTGGTCGGAGCAAAAACAGTATAAGATGCAGTTGTAGAGCTCAAAGCTGACTCTAAATCTGCTGCATCTATGGCAGCATTCAACGTTGATAATGCTGGAGTACTTTGCACCAGTTGCAATATATTTGCTGTAGGCACATCATGTTTGTCATCATCGTCATCACATCCTACCCAAGCTAAGCTAAATAGGACGAATAGAATTGAAAAAATCCCAATCTTTTTCATAGTTGTAGCATAATTAAATCGTTTGTATAAAACAGCAATACTGCATTTTGGTTTTCATAAAAACAGCATAAAGCACCTATTTATAGGTCTTTAATTACTCGGAATCGGATTCATCTTAAATTTAACGCGAAAGTCGATTCTTGCTTATTTGTTATTTCTTTATTTGTTACTGCATTGGCTGCCTTTGAACAGAATAGAATACAATCCGCAATATCCCCAGAAACTAGTTACAAACAATGGTATGGAGATGATCAAAAGTACAAATACCCATGTTCCGGTTACGATATTCATATAGATTAAGAACCAACAAAGAAGTCCCAATAGTAGTCGAATCATTCGATCGGCAGGTGTCATATTGATGCATTCTTTGCTTGTGAAATTATGCTTGCGTGTAAGTAGCACCCAGTCGAGTGAATAACGCCCTGCTCCCAATACGGTTATTGCCACATAAATAGCTAGGTAAATAGCGGGCAACTCATGTGAGGAGAAGCCTTTGTCGCCGGATGCCAACATGGATGCAACGGCCATATCGATAATCAACGTAAGTCCGGCAAAACGGGTAAATAGCCCGATGATTAAAAGAATGGAGCATCCTACCTCGGCAAAGGTTGCCAATGCCAATGATGCTTCGGAGCCTATTCCCAAGGGATCGGGAAATACGGTGGATAGATGTGCGAAGTTTTCGACCTTCATCAGGCCGTGTGTAAGCATGGCAATGCTGATAAACAGACGTAAGAATAAGCTTACCAGGGATTGCTGATTTTCTTTAGCAGGTGCTCCCCAAAACCAAAAGTCTTTCATAATCACGTATTTTTAAGTTTTATAGTTCGAAAGAATCATGTATCAAATCTGAATTTAATATTGAACGAAAACATCTGTATTTGAATGATCTACAACTAGATATTGATCGTCTACGACTCTCCTTTCAATGTTTATAAAACCATTCGCTTATATAACATGTTTGTTTGTATAAATGGATTAAACTTGATTGAATATTTATGAAACGTTCGCTTTATTTGTTGCTTGGCTACTTTGCTGTGTCAGGCGTGTATGCACTAATTACGGGTGCGTCTTTTTCGGGAGGTTCCCAATGTGCTTTGGCTTGCACGGGGATTTCGCTTCTTACGACCAACAAGGATCTTATTCAAGCTCGTACCATCGAATGGGCCGAATCGAGTTTGAATAGCAAGTTGATGGTTTCTCCGGCCGGTTATAATTATACCACGACCATGCCCGACGGTACCAAGGGATTCTCTTGGAAAGCTAAATATGGCTTTGTGGGTATATCTGTTACGGTGGATCAGTTTATTGGTGAAGGGGTGAATGAGAAGGGGCTGAATGCGGGGATCTTCTACTTCAAAGGTTTTGGTTCGCTGGCTAAATATGATCCGAATCGTAAAAACGCAACGCTTTCGGATATGGATTTTGTAAGGTGGATGCTTACGAACTTTGCAACGGTGGATGAAATGCTGGCTCAGCTACCTTCCATTACGTTGGCTCCGGTTTACATCGATACCGAAGGGATGCCTACTCCTACCGGCCACTGGCGTGTGGGCGATAAAACAGGACGTAATATCGTAATCGAGATTATCAATAATGGCGAAGTCAAGGTGTATGAAAATATTGGTGTACTGACCAACTCTCCGGGGTATGATTGGCAACTGACCAACTTAAGTAATTATATGAATGTGCAGCCTGGTACTATTGTAACGAAAGAGTATGGCGGATATACTGCCAAATCGTTGGGCGCAGGTACTGCGGCATTGGGTTTGCCGGGAGATATAACTCCTCCCTCTCGTTTTGTAAGAGCTGCCTTCTATCTTTTTAGTGCTCCGGAATATAACAATACCATGGGTTGCGTACAAGAGGCTTTTCATATTCTGAATAATTTTGATATCCCGATTGGAAGTGAGTTTGCACGTGATCATCGTGAGCATATTCCGAATATGCCTAGTGCTACACAATGGACTTCGGTGTCTGATTTGTCAAATCTAAACTTCTACTTCAGAACGATGTATGATCCGTCGGTACAATGCATACATGTTCCTACCATGGTCCGCGAGGTGGCTACGGAAACTTATTTGCCTTTGGATAATGGTAAGTTTGAGGCTAAACCATACGTGATTCCTAAAAAATAATCATCTCCTATAAAAAGCGAACCCCGATCTCCAACTTGAGAAGATCGGGGTTTATTTTATTATAATACAGAGCTTAATACTCGACTACTTTATCTACCTTGAGGGTGCGACAGGCTTCGCCATCTACCAATTTGTATTGTACTTGGCGTGTACCCCCCGTAGGTTTTGCATTGGTATCGCCTTCTTTATAGACCGGGAAGCGTTGGCAGAAAGTAGATTCCACGATTGCCATCTCGTCGTGCCCCATATAGCCTTGACTGATTTCTTTGTTTTCGGAAATCTCGGGCATACAAACCTGACTCATTGATTTGCCATTGTTGACCGAATAACCGATCAATTTGCCATAACTGCCGCTTCCGTCTGAAGTAAGGTATACAAATACCTCAGGGTATCCGTCTATGTTCAAATCGCCGACTTCGGCATTCACAACGGTATACCCGGCAATGTCTTGCTTTTGTGGTTCGTTAGATATTTCTAGTCCGTAAGGAGTGACTGTAAGGGTATCTCCTACCACTTCTACATCAAACGAGTAATTGTTATAGTTTAGAACCTGCGCATAACTACGCTGATCGAGAAGGGACTCGTCGAGTGGTGCTGTAAGTTTGATATAGTCTTGATCGAGACTTGCACCGCCCGAACAGTAGTAATAAAGTCCGTTAGGATTTGGAGAGGATACATTGAGAGTATCGCTATGAACCGTAAAGTAAATTGACTCTCCGTCTTTTTGGACCAATACGGTATCTTTTCCTTGCATGGTGCCAACGGCATCAAATCGACAAGTTGGCTTTTTAATATCCGCACGTGAACGTACGGCAACTTTTGCTGTACTGTCTGTGAGCTGAGATATCGTTACTGCAACAAAATCGTATCCTTCGCTACGCTGATTGTAATCTGATGTAGCATAGCTTCCGATAATACTTGTTGTCGACTCTGATTTTGTTTGGCTTTCTGTGTTCGATTGCTTACACGAGGTAAATGGTAGTGCGATTGATAAAGCAACGCACAGTGATAATGTCTTTTTCATAACTCCTTTTTCTTTTTGGCTTTTAATTCTATTCTATATAACAAGATTATAGCAACGATCGTATTTATGTGGATTCATTTTTACATATTTCGCAAATGTAGCAAGATTTTTAAAAGCACGATACCTCTCTCTAAATAATGTATTTATGTGGATTCAGTCTTTTGTTATAAATCTATTATCTTTACAAGTGAGATTCAATAATCTTACTTGTATCGAATAGCTAACTAACAACAGAATACGTATCATGAAAAAGATGATCTGCTGCTCTATGCTTGCTGCGTCGGGACTTGTATCGGCACAGGAGCGTCCTAATATTATTGTTTTTTTGGTGGATGATATGGGTGTGATGGATACCTCTCTCCCATTTATTACAAACGACAAAGGGGAGGCTGTAAAGCATCCGCTCAACGACTGGTACCGTACTCCGGGTATGGAACGTATGGCACAACAAGGGGTTCGCTTCTCTACGTTTTACGCACAGAGTGTGAGTTCGCCTACGCGTACTTCCATCATGACGGGACAGAATTCTACACGCCACGGTACTACCAACTGGATCAACTCTGAAAGTAACAACCGCACTCCATACGGCCCGGCCGATTGGAATTGGCAAGGTATCTCCAAGAATATGCCTACCATCCCGAAAGTATTGAAAGAGGCTGGCTATCGTACCATTCACGTGGGTAAGGCTCACTTCGGTTGTATTGGCAGTGAGGGTGAAGATCCTAAAAACATTGGTTTTGATGTAAATATTGCGGGCTGCTCAATTGGGCAACCGGGTAGTTATTACGGTGAGCATGGCTATGGCAATATCAAAGGAAACAAGTCGAGAGCCGTACCGGGATTGGAAAAGTATCACGGCAAAGATGTATTCCTCAGTGATGCGCTTACGCTGGAAGCGAACGAACAAATCGACAAGTCGATTGCGGATCAGAAGCCGTTCTTTTTATACATGGCTCACTATGCGGTGCATGCTCCTTTTGAGGCAGATAAGCGTTTTGTCGCAAACTATGCCAACCAAGGAAAGAATGATCAGGCGGTTGCCTTTGCTACGCTAATAGAAGGAATGGATAAGTCGCTCAACGATATTATGGATCATTTGCAAGAAAAGGGTATCGCTGAGAATACACTGATTATTTTCTTGGGTGATAATGGCTCGGATGCTCCGCTGGGTGCAATGAAAGGATATACGTCATCGGCTCCGCTTCGAGGCAAAAAGGGTACCGAATATGAAGGTGGGGTGCGTGTTCCGTTTATTGCTTGCTGGGGGAAACCGGACAAGAACAACAAGTTTCAGCAGCAAATGCCTATTGCTGAGAATACCATTCAGCAGCAGCTGGGTACGATCATGGATATTTTTCCTACGGTATTGCAGGCGGCAAATGTACAAAAACCGACTTCACATGTAATAGACGGTGTAGATTTGACGACACAGTTGAGCGGTAAAAAGAACGAGCAACGTAGCGAGAAGGTGTTGATGCACTTCCCGCATGCTCACAATGGTAGTTACTTTACTTCGTATCGCGAAGGGGACTGGAAGCTAATTTACTTCTACAATCCGGAGCTTCCTCAACATCCGTCCTACGAACTTTACAACCTGAAGAGAGATCCGGGAGAGACGCAAAATCTGGCAACGAACAACATCAAGCGTTTGCGTGAAATGGTAGAAGCGATGAGTACACAGCTCGAAGCCGAGCATGCTCAATATCCGGTGGATGCAAACGGTAACGTTTTGAAGCCATTTATCTAAGCTTTCAAATTCTACGAAATAGAAAGACCTCTGATCGTATCGGAATTTCCGACTCAATCAGAGGTCTTTTAGTATATCAGTATCTGTTTTTAGTCTACATACCAGCAGTTGTTTTGCGTATTGGATGTAACCACACTAAACTTGTAGAAATTCGAAGGATACTTGCTTGTATCTACCGTAAAGCTTTCTGCACCTGCTTTTACCGTGCCTACTTTGATCCATTGATCTGCGCCGCCGGTTTTGTAATTGTTGGTCGTACTCATATATACCGTTGCTTTTGCTTTCGGATTATAAGCCTTCCACGTTAGATTGATCACTCCATTCGATTTAGCCGCCTCAACACCAATAAGATCGGTTTTACCAATAAAAGGCACTCCTTCGATCTCATACTTCAAGGATTGTGGTATCTCAAAATCCATGTAGCGACAAATCGATGGCATCACATCGAGAATGGAGTTGTATTCGTTATTGAAGTGTGCATTGGGCTTCTTGTTGGTTGCATACCAAACGGTGCGTTCACGATCGGAATGTCCGCCATGTCCGTAACCATCGTCTTTGCGTCCGTGATCGGTAACGATAACTACCATCCAATCTTCACCGCTTTGCTGCTCGCGCTCTTTTACGGCTTCCCAGATACGGCGTACTTGGTTGTCGGCATCTTTTACATAACCGTCGAACTTCTCTCCATTTCCAAAATGGTGTCCGGCATCGTCGGTATATTGCAAATAGACCCATGTAAGATCGGGAGCATCAGTACGAATAGACTCGGCTGCTTTATCGGCAACGGCTTCGTCGATCTTTAGAACCTGCAAATTGTCTTTTTCTTTCGGATAGTTCTTATCGTCGAGTTCCATTCCGTCGTACGCATAGTCGAGTTTGATCGCTCCGGCATCAGGTTTGCCCTCTCCTACGAGTTTGGTACGGTTGTCTTCCCAAGTTGAGAAAATAGCGGTAGAAACATCGCGCTTTTGGTTCTCAGCAATTCTGAAAATGGTGTGATAATTGTAGTTCGGTGCTTCGATTCCATTACCCCATACGTTGTGCTTATTTACCCAAGTAGAAGTAAGAAGTGAGTTGTAACATACGGCCGATATGGTTGGAGTCTGCGAATAACCGCCCTCTTTACCGCCCATAAAAGCTCGGCTATATCCGCCTTTACTACTGATTTCGTCAATAGCCGGAGTATGTACACGTTCGATCACATCGGCAGGAATACCGTCTACAATTACAAAAACTGATTTGCGTTTGCCCGCAAAGGCCGATGAAACAGCCATCAGCATCACAGCTCCCATAAAAAAGGAGCGTTTGCTCTTCAAGGAATTAGTCATAGTTGTGTGTTTTTCTATTTAATGATAAGTTAGTCTTGTTATCTTGTTTGAAACGATCAAAGATAACAAATCACCCAATATAACCTTCCAAAAAATAAGATTTCCCAACAACTTCATCAAATCGTAATACTACTACGCAAATGCAAGCAGTGCCTCTACCGCAACCACAAGCACCACCATCATCAAGGCTACACGCAGATTGACGCGACACGCTGTTTGCACATCTTCATGTGTCAGTTCGCGGTCGTTGGTTCCAATATACGGCTTATCAACCAGTTTACCGTGATAGGTATTGGGTCCTCCGAAACGACAATCGAGTATTCCGGCAAGGGCCGATTCGGGATAACCGGAGTTGGGACTGGCGTGTTTGCGACCATATTGCTTCACAAAGCGAAAACCTCTGAGGCTGAATGGAACGACCAACATCAGAAAGGCTGTAAGACGCGCCGGTATGTAATTGGCTACGTCATCGAGTCGTGCCGAACAGAAGCCAAAGTTACGGTAACGTTCGCTTTTATAACCCACCATCGAATCGAGGGTATTGATCATTTTATAGGCCATCATCAAGGGAATACCTCCGATTGCGTAATAGAACATGGGCGCAACTACTCCGTCGCTTAGGTTTTCGGATAGAGTTTCGAGTGTAGCCGTACGTATCTGCGTAAAGGATAGCGACGATGTTTCTCGACCTACAATCCAGCTCAGTTGTTCTCTTGCTCCGGCCAAATCTCCTTTTTGCACAAAACGCTCTACTTTGTTTCCTTCATCGATCAGCGACTTATTGCTAATCCCATAAAAGAAAAACAAGCTATTGAAAGCGTATAGTAAAATGGGATAATCGGAAAGCATAAATTGCAATACGGAGAAAACACCCCATGTAGCTGCAACAAGCAATAGGCAGGTAAGGATGCCTTTTACCTTGCGTCTGGTTCCTTGATTGAGATACGTTTCCATGAAAGCAATTGCATTGCCAAACAACCGAATGGGATGTGGCATTTTATAGGGGTCGCCAATGATGCAATCTACCGTAAAACCGATCAATACGGGAATGATCGTATATAAAAATTGTTCTGTCATAATTATTCTGCTATCTGCTTAGATCAAACCTTTAGATTGCGCGTCATGCATGGCCACAATCAAAGCCTCATTGGCTTCTCTACTTTGCACGGCTACGCGAAAACAATGGGTATCCAGCCCTCTGAAATTGGATGCATCGCGAATCAATATACCATGCGTTTCGATCAAGAATGCTTTGAGATCTGCTGCTGTACCTTTACTCAATCGACACAAAAAGAAATTGCACGAAGAGGGATAGACGGTTATGCCTTCTAATTGGGTAAATGCGTCTACCAGAAAAGCCACCTCTACTTGTAGCTCTTTGAAATCGGGTAAAAGCGTCTCGTAATGATCCATAATAAATACTCCGGCCTCTTGCGAAAGCGCATTCACACTCCACGGCGGACGCATCTCGTGCAACTGTGCAATTACTGCCTCATCAGCAATGATATACCCCAAACGAATACCCGGAATCGCAAACAACTTCGTGAGCGAATGAATAGAGATCAAGTTCGAAGGCTCATGTACCGTTGAAGTTGCATGCACACCCGAGCACAAACCGGCATAGGCTTCGTCCAAAATGATGGTTGTATCGGGATACTTCTCAGCAACGGTTCGAATCACTGCTTTGTCTGTAAAATATCCATCGGGATTGTTCGGAGTAGCCAACCAAACGGTTTTATAGGGATGTAACTCTACAGTAGGAAAATCGTTGAGCGCGGCAAACGATAGCTCGTGTCGATACAACGTACACGCATCTTCGTACTCGGCAAAGGCCGGAATGCAAATCAGTGTATGCTGCTGTTGATACAGGTGAGCCAGGAGGTAGAAAGCCTCGGCCGAACCATTGGTTACGAGTACTTGCTGCGGAGACACGCCATGAAAAGCCGCAATCTTATCAGTCAGTTCCGTTACATTGGGATCGGGATAGTTATTGATGCAACTCAGCTTGGTTTCGAGATACTTTAAGATGGGGGCCGACTTATGGTTGCATGCGATATTGGAGCTAAAATCGTATTTGATTTTTCCTTTATACGCATGCAGGTTATTCCCATGTCCGTTGATCATACTTCCAATGTTTTATACACATACTCCATGTCGATATGCGCGCGTACCCAATCGGCGAGTTTGTCGTAGTTGGCATCTTTGCGTGCCTTATAATCTACGTCCGTACAAATATCCGCCTCAACTTGCTCCAATATATACGCAATCACGTCGTTGTTGTCAAAGACTCCGTGAATGTATGTACCCCATGTTTTGTCGTTGAGATAATAGCCATCTTTCTCGCCATTACCTAAGATGGCAAACGGAGCATCGGTTTCGGTCTTACCGGCATGTATCTCATAGCCTTCGCCCTCTCCCTGGTGATGTGTCATTGTAAAGTGACATTGACGAGTTTGTTTGCCTTCGCAAAGCGTAGTTTCGGTAGGGAAAATACCCAATCCCGGTATCGAAGCAACGTCTCCTTCTACATGCTGCGGATCGTGAATCCAGCTTCCCATCATCTGAAAACCGCCACAGATACCATACAATGGTTTGTTCTCACGGTGGTGTTTCAAGATTGCTTGCGCCACTCCCGTAGAGCGCAGGTACATCATATCGGAGATGGTATTCTTAGAACCCGGAATAATCACAATATCGGCCATTGCGATGTCTTCCGGTTTGTTGCTATACATCAGCTGCACCTCGGGTATCTGCTCGAGCATGTTGAAGTCGGTAAAGTTAGACATGTGCTTGAGCAACGCTACCACAATACGCACCTTCTTCTCGCCCTCTTTCGCTTGGTGACTATCTAGAATCACGGCGTCCTCTTGCTCTACAAAAATATCCTGAAAGTACGGTACGACACCTACTACCGGTTTGCCCGTAAGTTCTTCGAGCATGCGACGTCCGTCGGTAAAGAGGTTGATATCTCCTCTGAATTTATTGATGATGATTCCTTTGATTGCATCGCGCTCTTCTTGAGGCAATAGCAAAATAGATCCGTATACACTGGCAAAAACGCCACCTTTGTCAATATCGGCAATCAGGTAAGTTGCAGCATCGGCATACAATGCCATACGCATGTTTACGATGTCTTTATCCCAAAGGTTAACTTCCGATATGCTTCCGGCACCTTCTATTACAATCGGATTATAAAGAGAAGCCAACTTATCAAAGCCCTTGCAAACTTCTTTAAATAGCATATCGCGATCAGTTTTCTGAAAGTATTCCGACGCTGATTTATTTCCGGCAGGTTTGCCATTGAGCACCACCTGCGCTGTTGTATGGTTTGTTGGTTTGAGCAAAATCGGGTTCATCTCTACCATACAATCGATACCACAAGCTTCGGCTTGTACGGCTTGCGCACGCCCTATCTCGAGTTGATTTTTAGTAGCATAGCTATTGAGAGACATATTTTGAGCCTTGAATGGAGCAGGATGGTAACCATCTTGCAGAAAAATACGGCAAAACGCAGCATTGATCACCGACTTACCTACGTCGGATCCCGTACCCACAAACATGATAGGCTTTAGTTGTTTTGTTTTCATTGCTGATAAAATTTTGAGTTTTCAATTGCGATGACTCCACCGTAAGGCACTTCGACATTGAATACGTCTTTTGCCTCTATCAGTTGGAAGTGCACCAACGCAGCACGGATTACTCCGGCATGTGTAACGATACAAATGGGATCATCTGTTTGCGGTAGTCCGGCTATAAACTGCCCTACTCGTGTAAACAAATCTACGAAGGATTCTCCATCGGGACAACGAGCCGTAAGGTAATTATCAAACCAGCGCTTGCCGTCTTCATCTTTGTAGATATCCATCCATGATGCACCCTCCCATCTTCCGAAATGCATCTCTTTGAGTCGGTCGTCATACTGAATTTCCTCCTTAAATAGATCTTGAGCCAATTGACTGCATCGCAAAAGCGGGCTGCTATATATTGTCGCAAAGTCTAAACCTGAAAGTTTATTTCTCATAGCTTGTACCGAAGCCTCGTACGAGCTATCGGGCATTACATTGAGCCACCCGTAACACGTTCCGCTCGTAACATCTACCGCGGTATGACGTATCATATATATCACTCTGCTCATGTTGTATATTGTGTTGCGATAAATACCAAGTAGAACAAGAGTTCGTTAAATTGCTGCAATGCGCCGAGGGTATCTCCCGTGAAGCCGTCGATCTTTTTATGCAGATAACGTCTGTAGCAGAAAAAGAATAACGAAGCAGCAGTCAATATGGCCACAATGAACCATGCATTGAAAAAGATTAGCGGCAATAACCCAAAGAGTAATCCTACGATAAGTGTAGTAAGATCGATCTTATTTCGGGTAAACTGCCCTTTGCTTGGTTCGGTACGAGCATATTGAGAGGTATTGATCAATAGCATTGGAGACAAGCGGCTAAAGGCCTGCGCTGCTATGATTACATACATAAAGTCTCGAGAATAGATATGAGAAAACAGGCCCACCTTAAGTACAAATAACATGATCAACGCAATCACTCCGTACGTACCAATGTGGCTGTCTTTCATAATAGCAAGTATGCGCTCTTTTGAGGTTCCTCCACCAAAACCATCGAAGAAATCGGCCAGTCCGTCTTCGTGCAAACACCCGGTAGTGAGCAACATCACGATGATCATCAAGATGGAGGCTATGATTCGGGAGAAAAATAGATCGGCAAATTCAAAGGCTGCAACACCTATACCTCCTACTATAATTCCGACGAGTGGAAAGTATCGAAATGCTTTGGTTTGTATCTCCTCCGAGAACTCCAAGTTTCGTGGCACAGGAATACGGCTAAAAAAAAGTAGCGCGTTATAGAAGATATTAAGTTCTTTCTTCATGATAAATAATCATATCGGGGATTGGTTATACTCATTGTTTTATTCGTTTTTCAAATTGGTTTGCCCGTTCTAAAACCTAGCAGAGTTCTTGTAAAAACTAAACTTACTTTTTCCGAAAAGCTAGCATGGTTTTCGGAAAAAGTATACAAGGTTTTCTGTGACTATTTATCGACTTGGGTAACAGCAGCTGTTTCGAAGCTTGCCATTTCATTGAGGAAGATCAGTGCCGATTGAATAATCGGATAGGCAAGTGCCACACCGGTTCCTTCCCCCAAACGTAAGTCTAGTTGCAAGATCGTATCACCCTTGAGGTACTTGAGCATCAACTCATGACCTTTCTCGTTAGACGAATGCGAGAACAAGGTATTATCCAAAATATCGGGTTGCATTTCATAAGCCGTAATAAAGGCCGATGTGGCGATAAATCCGTCTGCAAGAATAAGCATATTGTTTTTCTTTGCTTCCAAGATACCACCTACCATCATCGCGATCTCAATACCGCCGAAGGTAGCAAGGGTTTCGAGTGGAGTTTGAGGGTTGTTCTTTGCGGCAACCTCACTCAAGATTTGGTATTTGCGCTCTACTCCTTCGGGATTAAGTCCGGCTCCTCGACCTACACAGTCGGCTAGTGAAACACCGGCAAACTTATGCAGCAACAATGAAGCAGGAGATGTATTGCCAATTCCCATCTCTCCAAAACCAATCACATTGCAACCGTTTTCGAATTCGCGACGTACGTATTCAGCTCCTTTTTGCATCGCCAAACGACACAGATCTAAATCCATAGCTGGTTGGTGAAGCATGTTGTTGGTTCCTCGAGCCAACTTACAACTCTCTACACCACAACCTTCGGGAAAGTCATAGTCTACACCTCCATCGATTACGCGCAGGTTAATACCATGCTGACGGGTAAATACATTAATCCCCGCTCCGCCGTTTACGAAGTTAAGAACCATTTGGTGCGTGATCTCTTTCGGGCACGGACTTACGCCTGCATCCGCAATGCCGTGATCGGCAGCAAATACCAAAATACAGGGATTGCGTAGTTCCGGTGTAAGGGTATTTTGGATCTTTCCGATCTTTAGAGCTATAGCTTCCAGTTTACCTAGCGAGCCCATTGGTTTGGTTCGGGTGTTGATTTTATGAATGAGTTGTTGTTCTATCATGTCGTTGTTATTTTAATTGTAAAGGGATACCTGAGATCATTGCTACTACTTTGTCGGCATGGGTTGCGATGTGCTGATTTACCCATCCTTGCAAATCGGTAAAGTGACGCGAAACCTCGTCGGGTGCATGTAGGCACATCCCGATCTCGTTGCTGACTACAATGAGGCGAAAGTCTTGATCAGCAAACTTGCTCCACTCTGCTTTGGCTTCTTCGACCGACTTGTTGAGGTCGTAGCCATTGTCGTGAAAGATATTGGTAAGCCAAAGGGTAATGCAATCGAGCAAAACCGTCTTGCCTGAAAGGTCGAGCGAACTAATCTCTTTGTCTTTCTCAATGGTTTCCCATTGCTCTCCACGATCGGCCTGATGACGACGAATGCGATTTTCAAAGTCTTCGTCCCATCTGCGAGCCGTAGCCAAATAAACAGGTTTATCAGACATGCTTTCGGCCAAACTTTGCGCATATCTGCTTTTGCCCGAGCGCTGACCACCTGTTACGAATATGATCTCTTTCATTGTATCTTGTTTTTATTTCTTCGAACAAATATCTGTTTTGTAGATCCACTTCAATGTATCGCCCGGTTGCAATAGTTGCTTATAGGCCAATACGCGTGGACTTACATCGTTGATTTTATAGTACCATGCATGTTTGTATTTCACGTTGGCTACTTTGTTGATCGACTCTACAAAGATATAATCTTCGCCCGCAGGATGTGTACTAATATCGGCACAATGTTGCAATGCAACGAGAGCCGTTAGTTCGGGCGTCCATTTCACTGCCTTGGTTACTTGCTCCGGTGCAGCCTTTCCAAAGTCTATCACCACATAAACCGAATCATTCTTAGCATCGGTTTGAGCTTTCAAACTGGTTGTTCCGGCAATCATCAAAACCACCAACAACATCACATATTTCATCTTTTGTATCATCTCTTCTTAATCTAAATTTATTGCATCTTTTATACGAATCGTCTTGCACTGATGTATAAGCATTTACTGTACAAATCGTCTTGCTCTGACATATTAGTACCTATTGCACAAATCGATTGGCATTTACTCTACGAATCAATTGGCATTTATTGAACGAATCGATTGGTATTGAATTTAAACTCGCCTCGTATTGAAAGGCGTAAAGAAAAGTGCAGCACGAAGGGAAAAAGCAAGAGGCCGAAGCGCAGCGGCTAGCCTCTTGCTTCCCGTAGAGCTGTACTTTTTAGCCTTGAAATACAAGCGACGGGATTCTTTGTTTACTTTCTTTTCCTGAAGAAAGAAAGTAAAAAGAAAAGCTATTACCCCAATTTTGGAGCATCAAAATTGATAACTCACATGTCCCATAAAGCTACGTCCAGGCATGTTGTAACCATCTTTCTCGGTATAGTTTTCGTCGAACAAGTTTGCGATTGAGAAACCAACTTTAAAATGTGAATTGATCATATAGCTCGAAGAAAGGTCAAACACCATGTGTGCAGGGTGTTGCAAGATCTTATCCGCAGCAGTGTAGCCATCTTTTGCATAATAGTTCTCTGGTTTAATATCCGGACGTAAGTCTCCCATCCAGTCATTCTCGAGACGCTTACCAATGTAGCGTGCATTCAAGCGAGCCACAAAACCATTGTTGTTATCAAAAGCAACCCCGAAGTTACCCGAAGCCTTGCGAATGTAAAGCATCTCTTTCGTAACCGTAATCTCTTTACCTTCGGCATCTTTACCTTTGTCCTTAAACTCGTTGTTGAAGTAATAGGTAATACCTCCGTACAGGTTGATTTTATAGTTTGTAGTCCAGAACGAGGCAATGTTTGACGAAAGCATCAACTCCAGACCATTCATCATACCATCTTGCGCATTCTTATACGAAGTTGTGTCTTTACGACTGTTATCGTTTACAATCTTATGCTTGTAGAAGTTTTGGAAATACGTAGCGTCTACACTGATGTAATCTTTGTATTCGTAGCGCAAACCAAGATCGTATGAAGTAGAAGTTTCCGGTTTCAAGTCGGGATTTCCGACGTAAATCTTTTTCCCAACTTTGTACAGACCGGCTGTTTTGTAAGCATCGGGTACGTAGAACGCATTACCTACACTAGCATGCCCAGAGAGCTCTTTCGTAAACTTGTAGGTAAGACCCAATGACGGATTCACATTCGAGTAGTTTGTGCTTTTCTTATCACTCTTCAGCATCTCATTTGCCTCAAGCGTGTAACGGATAAAGTTGTAACGCAACCCGGCATTTACAAACAAGTTGTTGTATGTGTAGGCTAACTGCGTAAAGGCAGACACGGCATTACGATGATGATCGGGACGAAGTGGTGTAGAGGGTACCGTTTTCTCTGAGAACTTCTCAGATGCCACTTTATAACCTTCGAAGTCGGCACCTACAAGCCATCTGAAATCTCCCCAAGTATGCGAGTTTCCCACTTTTACACCGTACTGCTTGATCTTCTCTTTCGATTTGATAAACGCAGAGTCGGTATTGTTATCGTAGTTCGATTCGTTTTGAGACGTATAATACGGAGAAATGGTCAACTGGTTATTCGCTGTAGTGCGTGTTACATCTACGTAGTTTGAGATACGGTCGATGTCTTTTTTAGACATACCGTTGCTATGCCAGTAATTGCCCGGAGTCTCGATATCGTTAGACAACGTTAGTGTAGAGAACCAAGAAGCACTCCATTTATCATCTATTTGATATTGCAACTTACCATTGAATTGATTGATTTCGAATTGCGTATTCGTCATTTGATCGCCATACGATTTCTTATCCAAGATGTTTTCTCCGGTTTCCGAAATATGAAGCAAGTTGTTGGAACCGATGCGATAATCTTTGTTTTGCTGCTTACGTGAGAAGCCAAATGCAAAACGTAACTTGTTGTTAATACTGGCAGAGACATCTCCCATCAAGTTGGTTTGTCCGAAGTTACCAACGCTCACTCCCACTTTGCCCGAAGCCTTTGCCGTAGGAGCTTTCGTAATCACATTGATAACGCCACCCATGGCATCGGAACCGTAAAGCACCGAATAAGGACCTTTTACCACTTCGATGCGCTCAATGAAATCTGCCGGAATTGTAGCAAGGTTGTTAGATCCCGCCGGTTTGCCGTCTATCAATAGCAACGTATAACTTCTACTATGTGCCGTAGCCGGAAAACCACGCATACCAACGGTAACCAAAGCTCCCGGATATTGAATGATATCAAGACTTGTAGAGCGTTTTAGGATTTCACCTAAGTTTTCGGAAGGATTGGCTTGAATCTGTGCCTGATCAATCACCTCAACCTTTTGAGGGATCGACTTCAACGGCAATTGCATACGCGAAGCCGTGACCAAGACCTCGTTGAGATCAATCGTTTTGGGTTTTTCCTGTGAAAAAACAACTGAAGAAGAAAGAATGGCCATCGTTCCGGCCAGTGTTTTGATTTTCATTTTTAATAAAGTCAATAGTTAAACGAAATGCTTAACCAATAACCTTCGAGGGGAATTCAAGGGAGGAAGTTTAAGGAATCGATGCGAAAGGATATGCGCATCAACGCAATAAGTCCGCCATGTTGCTCTTAGTCCCGAAAGCAATGGTTTGTGCCTATTGGTAGGTCTTCCGGCTCGTTCTGCATACTGATGCCTTCCCGTTGTTACACAGTGGCTGCTATCAGTGCTTGATTTAGAACATACGGCTGCGGGTACAGCTTTGGCTTATCCTCTGCGAGGAGTACCAAATTCCATTTTACCAATGAAGCGATAAATAAAAAAGTAGTGTTTCTGTTTTCTCTGAGAACCGACAACTGCTGCCGTTTCTCGTTCGTCTTATTTTATTCTACTGTTTCTTATACCTCCTTTTTTAGTGACACATCGAGTTTTGAGAGTTTTCTATTTCTATTAATATGGTTATCTATAATTAGTTCACTTACCGAGCAGTTGCTCACGATAGGTAATGTATCGTACAACTTGACATCCTCGAGCAAGTGTGCCAGAAGTGCTTTGATCGTAACACCGTGACTTACCACCAATACATGCTGGTAGGGCAACGCAATTAAGGATGCTGCCATGCTTTGCGTACGCTGCAACAAGGACTGCTCTGTTTCTGCATCGGAAGGCAAATGAAACTCTGACTCCTCTTCGGGAAATACGCAGCCTTGAAACGAACCAAAACCACGTTCACGCAATCGTTCGTCCGTTTGCAATTGCAACTTAGGAGCAATCACCTCACGAAGGATCTCTGCCGTATCAATGGCTCGTTGAAGATCACTGGTGATAATCGCATCGGGAACTACGTTTTTTGCTAGGGATGCCGCAAGTTGTTGCGCTTGCAAAATACCTTGCTCTGAAAGCGTTCCGGGCAACTGTCCCTGGCAAATACGTCGACTATTCTCGATGGTTTCACCGTGTCGTACAATGGTAATGATCATCCTTTATTTCACTCCTGTATGTAGTTGCGCGTTCGTTTTGCATTCGTCGAGACGACGCTTCGCTATCGGAAACACAACCGGATTGTTTGAGATCGGATTGCTGTTTACCACAACAACCGTTTCGTAAACAGCTTCTATATTTTGATAGGTCAACACTTCTTTTGGTGTTCCCTGATCATATACTTTTCCTTTTTTCATCATCACCAGGTTACTGCAAAACTCGCCGGCCAAACTCAAATCATGTATGATCATCGCAATGGTAAGTCCACGCGTTTCGTTTAGCTCCTGCAACAAATTCATGATGCGTATCTGATGCGTAATATCGAGATGCGAAGTAGCTTCGTCGAGTAAAAGCAACTTGGGTTCTTGTGCCAAAGCCGAGGCTATGGATGCCATTTGTTGTTCTCCACCGCTAAGTTCGGTAATACGCTTATGACGAAGATGCGTAATCCCCGTGAGCTCGATGAAGTAATTCACAATCTGATAATCTTCACGCGAGTTGAAGAACTGAAAGTTCCCTCTGTATGGAGTACGTCCCATCAGTACGAACTCTTCTACCGTAATGGGTGACAACTCCTGAAACTGCGTTACGACCGAAAGCATACGTGCTCGTTCTTTGAGCGAAAGAGCCGTTGTGTCTTTTCCGGCCAAACGTACCGATCCGCTTCGAATCGGAATATCAGATGCGATTGCCTTGAAGAGTGTACTCTTCCCCGATCCGTTGGGACCGATGATTCCTGTAAATGCACCTTCCTCAATGGTGATATTTACCTGATCCAAGCAAAAATCATTGCCATAGCCACACACAAGATCTGTAATCTCTAACATGCTCATCTTACATAATTTTTGAATTAGAACTCGGTCTGCTCAAAATAGCAATAAACGCTATACCTCCCACAATTCCGGTAATTACACCGATAGGAAGTTCGTTTGGAGCAATGATGGTGCGAGCAACAATATCACACAACAACAGGAAAATCCCTCCTGAAAAGAAAGAAGCAAACAACAGTGATCGGTAATCGGTACCAATCCAAAGACGGGTTACATGCGGTATAATCAATCCCACAAAACCAATCACTCCTCCTACCGCGATACAAGTTCCGGTAAGTAGCGAGGTAAGCAAAAACAAAAAACGAATCGTAGTTTGTGTGTTTATCCCCAAGTGTTTTGCTTTGGTCTCACCCAAGCGCAATACATTGAGCGGCCCAACAAACAAATACGAAAGCAGCAGTACTGCCAACGATATAATTACCATCCCGTATATCAAAGCTGTATTTGTTTCATTCAGCGAACCCATCGTCCAGAACACAATACCATGAATATTCTCAACTGCCGTAATCGACATCAAAAACATCACAACTGCCGATGAAATAAAGCTAATCATTACCCCGATCAAAAGCATGCGACTGATACTCACCATTCCTTTGCGTACACTGAGTGTATAAACCAAAAAGATGGTTGCAAAGGCTCCGATAAAACCGGCTACCGGCAATGCAACCGCATTCATGGCAAACAAGCCTGAAATAATGGCAAAGGTAATACCCAATGACGCACCTCCGGAGATACCGAGTGTATAAGGCTCGACCAACGGATTGCGGTAGATACCTTGAAGAATTACCCCCGAAAGGCTCAAACTTCCGCCAATAGTTATTGCCAGCAAAGTGCGAGGCACACGGATATACTTCAATACCGCGTATTCCATCGAGTCGGGATTATTGAATGTATCAAGGATATTTCCGAAAGGAATCTCTACTTCTCCGATACTCAACGACAACATCGATGCAATCAAAAGCATCAATGGTAGAAGTATAAGAGCCGAGAGGGTTTTGGACGACAGTTGTTTCATGTTGATTGTATAATGCTACTTGTACGAACCTGATTCGAATGCGTTGCTTCGAGCAAACAGCTTGTACGAATTAGTATTCGATTCCTTTTCTACTGGTTATTGCTTTATCGAAAGGATGCTTTATTTTCTGAATGTTGCTTACATAGTTGGCAATTTCAATCAAGCCGGGTGAAGCACCGCGACCGGTAATGACCAATTCAAGATCGGCAGGTTTATTCTTGATAAACTCAATAACACGCTCTTCGGG
>X396_Morelets_crocodile__coassemble_18_pt1 | contig 24698 bp, 28 predicted proteins | sample X396_Morelets_crocodile__metabat2_low_PE_001 | metagenome-assembled genome bin X396_Morelets_crocodile | reverse complement strand
AAAAACCTAGTGACCTTTTTCCAAGAACCTTGCTTGGTTCTAAAATGAAGCTTATGGGCAAGAAAAACTAAGCAAAACTCTGGCAGACGATACATTCTTTGTTTGCAACCAATCGCATATTATATATAAAGAAGCAGCTAATAAGCGCGACATCTTCAGAAATAAAGAATAACTCAACCATATATAAACAAAAAAACCGCCCAATGACTTGGACGGTTTCATATATTATAATGTATCTATATCTTATTATAGTGCATTTTCCTTGATTAGGTATTCTGCAATTTGAACAGCATTCAATGCAGCACCTTTCTTGATCTGGTCGCTCACAGTCCAGAAAGTAAGACCGTTTGGATTTGCAAGGTCTTTACGGATACGACCTACGTGTACCGGATCAGCACCAGCAAGGAACAACGGCATAGGATAATCCTTGTTTGCGTTGTCATCTTGTAATACAACACCATCAGCTTTTGCAAATGCATCTCTAGCTTGCTCTACACTTACAGGAGCTTCTGTTTCAACCCAGATTGCTTCAGAGTGCGCACGCATAACAGGAACACGAACACAAGTTGCACTAACTTCAATATCAGAGTGCATAATCTTTCTTGTTTCGTTATACATCTTCAACTCCTCTTTTGTATAACCATTATCTGTAAATACATCAACTTGAGGAATCAAGTTATAAGCCAACTGATATGCAAATTTTTCTACTGTTGGTTTTTCTTCTTTCAAAAGTTGCTCATACTGCTTTACCAACTCAGCCATCGCTGAAGCACCAGCTCCACTAGCAGCTTGATAAGTAGCAACGTGCACACGTTTGATGTGAGATAGATCTTCAATTGCCTTCAAAGCAACAACCATCTGAATAGTTGTACAGTTTGGATTAGCAATAATATTACGTGGACGATCTTTAGCATCAACGGCATTCACCTCAGGCACAACCAATGGCACATCATTGTCCATACGGAAAGCACTTGAGTTATCGATCATAACTGTTCCAAATTTCGTAATAGTAGGCGCAAACTCTACCGAAGTAGACCCTCCTGCCGAAACGAATGCAATGTCAATACCTTTAAAGTCATCATTATGCTTGAGCTCCTTAACAGTATACTGTTTATTCTTGAAGGTATAAATACTTCCGGCACTTCTTGCAGAACCAAAAAGAACCATTTCATCGAACGGGAAGTTTCTTTCTTCCAAAACGCGTAGGAATTCTTGACCTACCGCACCACTAACGCCAACAATTGCAATTTTCATTTTTCCAATCGAATAATTAAAGAATTAGTATAACAGTAATACCGACTAATCTTGCTAAATCATAAAGGGATTACCAAATTTATTGAATCATTTGTATCAAACGCAGAACTTAAAACCAAAGACAAAAAGCAACTTCTTTTTTGCTGCAATTATCCAATTTTTATAAATAATATCCTCTATCTTCGTAAGCCATTATCTGTGTTTGCGCTGACATTTTAAAACGTCGGCCAACAAAGATATATAAATTTATCACACAACCTTGAATCGATGAGACAAATATTACTTATTTACCTTGCATTGGTATGCAAATTAACATTATGCTATGCCACACCTTTAAATCAAAATAATTCTGAAACAGATTCGCTATGGAAGGGCGACATTTCGAAATTTAAGTTTTCTACAAATGAAAGTTTCTCCTTGAATGCACCGGCCACTACCGGAAGCGCATACATATATCACCCTCTACAGTTTACTCCGATCATAGAATGGTCTATGGATATACAAATGGACTTTAATCCATCGGCACAAAATCTAACTCGAATTTATTTGCTCAACGAATCTTCAAGACAAGACAATGGAGCAGCTTACTATCTTGAAATCGGAGGAACGAAAGACAACTTTAGGCTAATCAAACAATCATCGACCAATAAACTCACAACACTCGCTTCCGGCAAAGATAAACGACTCGACAAAACCACCATACGCGCTTCTTTAAAAGTAAAACTATCCGATCGTACATGGTCTGTACACTCTAAATTAAATGGAGAAAATACATTCACTCAGGAATGCGAATATGAAATGAATGATCCGATCAATTCAAATCAATCATACTACACCGGTATTTTATGCAAATACACATCTACACGAAGTAAACTATTCCGATTTTCAAACGTAACGATTCAAACAGATTCTGAAGAGCTGCCAATACCACCAATAGAAGAGCCTGACTCAGAAATCTGTGAACTCGTGGAATTAAGTGCAGAATCGGACAGTCTGATAATACTCTCCTTTTCAAACAAAGTAAAAACAGATTACGCGTTCTTCTCTATCTTAAATTATACAGATGCACGTATTACTAAAATATCGACCGATCAAAAAAGCATATATCTCCTTTTAAAGAAACCTTTAATCTCCGGCAACTCGTACGAATTGTTTTGGAGCGGATTATACGATCATCAGAATGAATACATCGAATGCCCAACTCCTATCTTTGATTTCATAATTGAAGAAGATGAAGAAGATCCAACCTTACCTGATCCCCCTACCTCTGAAACAAACTATGGAGATGTGGTCTTTACCGAGATTATGGCAAACCCCAAAAGCAATACTTTTATCAATGAAGTAGAATTCATTGAAATTCTCAATCGCAGCAACAAAGAACTCAACACCAAAGATTGGAACTTGATTTACGAAACAACAGCATATCAACTACCGTCCGCATCGATCGCACCCGGAGCCTATGCCGTTCTCGTAAAAAAAGGAGTTTCCGTTCCGAATATCGATCAGAAGCTACTCATTGAAGTAGACAACTTCCCCACTCTCTCTAATACCGGAAAATACATTGAACTTAAAAACGGATTTGGTGAAACCATTCACTGGACAGAATATCACTCCGGCTATTACGGAAATGCAGTCAACACACAAGGAGTCTCAATGGAATGCATCGATCCGAGCAACCTCTCGGATGAATCTGGAAATTGGATTGCTGCCACAAATAGCAATAAATGCACTCCCGGAAAAATAAACTCGGTCAACAGAGCAAATCCGGATAAGACTATTCCTTATATCAAAAACACAAATATTGAGAATAATATTGTCTCAATCGCTGTATCTGAAAGCGTAAATACAGATGATTTATTAGATATTAATAGATACAACGTGAATAAGAGTGAATATCAAATTATAAGTATATCAACCAATAAACCACGTAATAATCGCATCAACCTAGCCTTTAACAGATCCGTAGAGCAAACAGATCTAACCATTGAGCTACCTATACTTACAGATTTAAATAGGAATAAACAGCTTGTAAGCGAGAAGATAAAACTTGGTAAGCAAATAACCATTCAACCAGAAGACTTGCTGATCAATGAAATCATGTATGAACCAGACCAAAGTAATGCCGAATACTTAGAGCTGTACAACAACACCGACAACCCCATCGAATTGAGTGAGATTGGAATCGCTACCAAAAACAATAATGCGGTGGACAAAATAGAAGCAATTGGACCTATAACAATTGCAAGTAAAAGCCATCTGGTACTTTCTTCGAAACCGGAGGTTATACATGAAAACTACTCGGAATCGACACCAGAAAATACCATCGGCTACAAACTACCGATCCTAAACAATGAAGGATCAACAATTTACATAATTCATAAGACAACAGGGGAAACAGTCGATTACGTTGGATATTTACCATCATGGCACACTGCTAAAAACAAGCGCAATGTCGCTTTAGAATGAATATCTACCGATGAATCATCTAACGACTCCAACAATTGGAAATCATCATTGGCCAATGAGGGAGGAACACCCGGGAGAATCAATACCAAACCATCCGAACCAGAAGAAGGCAACGATGCAGTCGATACAGCCTATCGAAAACCAACAATCCGCATTAGCGAAAATGCAATTGAAATAAATTACGGAACATCAGATGCAGACACCAAATGCAGTGCATACATCTTTCGTAGTTCGGGAGTATTGATCTCTCAGATACTAAACAATGAAAACGTCAGTCCAACGGGACTATTTACCTGGAATAAAAACGAAACATCAAAAAAAATGACCTTGGGCATATATATATTATTGTGGGAATATTATAAGCCCAATGGTGAATCCGTCAAATACAAAATACCGTTTGTAATCAGATAACGATCTGACTCACAAATCAGCGAAGCGCGATACTTCTAGTTTTGCAAGATGAACCGGCTTTCTTTCCTGGTTCAATTTTGCAGCGCTCTGCTTTTTGTTTTTGTGAAACCGGCTTCATTTCCTTTACTTCTACCTTTGATTGCGAAGAAGAATTGTCAGTTTTCTTTTTTGCTTCTTTAGCAAAACTTGCTCCAGGATTCAAAAAAGCCAAAGCTAGGGCTGAACAAAATACAATCTTTACCATATCCGTACACAATTAACAAATAAATTATACTTCGATAGCAAATGTAGCAGATCAAAATAGATTTGCAACTCTATTAAGCTTTAAATATTTCTAATTGACAAAAACGGGACGAGCTTTATCACTATTTTTGTAGAAAAAGTAACATCAATGACAAATTGGAGCGAAAGAACTGAATTATTATTGGGAAATGAGCGTGTAAACTATCTAAAAGAGAAACATGTTTTGGTAGTAGGGCTCGGTGGTGTTGGCGCATATGCAGCTGAAATGATTTGTCGTGCCGGGATTGGCAAAATGACCATCATTGACGCAGACAGAGTAAATGCCAGTAACATCAACAGGCAATTACCGGCCACCCATGCAACATTAGGACAGTTGAAAGCAGATGTTATGGCGCAACGACTCCGTGATATCAATCCGGACATTGAGCTCAATGTTATTGCTGAATTTATCAAAGATGAAAAAATACCGGAGATACTTGAAAGCGCAAAATTCGATTATGTAGTAGACGCAATCGATTCACTAAGTCCGAAGGTATATCTTATCTACAATGCATACAAAATGCAGCTACCCATTGTTTCATCAATGGGAGCCGGAGGAAAGATTGATCCATCTCAAGTAAAAATAGCAGATATCTCAAAATCTCACAATTGTGCCTTAGCGAAGGCTGTGCGCAAACGACTCAACCGTCTCGATGTTCGCAAAGGTATACCGGTAGTATTCTCTACAGAGTTTGCCGATGAGAACGCAATCGTAAAGGTTGAAAACGAACAAAATAAAATCAGTACGGCCGGAACGATATCATACTTACCGGCTATATTCGGATGCTACTTAGCATCTTATGTAATAAGAAACATTTAAATCAGCTTATATGATTATTACTAGGGGAATAACCAAAAGCTTTGACAAGCTTCAGGTTCTAAAAGGGATCGATATATCGATAAAACCAGGCGAGATAGTATCAATTGTAGGTCCGAGTGGAGCAGGCAAAACAACCCTACTTCAGATACTCGGCACTCTCGACAAGCCAAATTCCGGTGAGGTAATAATCAACAATACACCCGTGCATACGCTGAATCAAGAAGATTTAGCGGCCTTTCGAAATAAGAATATTGGATTCGTGTTTCAGTTTCATCAGCTGCTACCCGAATTTACAGCTCTTGAAAATGTTATGATCCCTGCTCTAATCGCAAAAGTAAAGCGACAAGAAGCAGAAAAGAAAGCTATGGATCTGCTTCTATTTCTAGGTCTAAAAGACCGAGAACAGCATAAGCCATCTGAGCTTTCGGGAGGAGAAAAGCAACGCGTTGCTATTGCCAGAGCACTGATTAATAATCCTGCTGTGATTTTAGCAGATGAGCCATCGGGTAGTCTCGACTCTCAAAACAAAGAAGAGCTTCATAAACTATTCTTTGAACTTCGTGACAAAATGAACCAAACCTTTGTAATTGTAACACACGACGAAGAGTTGGCTAAGATTACAGATCGCACCATTCATATGAAAGACGGCTACATTGTAGAATAATAGCCGTTAGAAGAATCAACACACTCGAATTATAAACAAAAAACATAAACACCAATTATGACAAATCATGAAAGAGCTAAGTTTGGAAGTAAACTTGGAGTAATTCTTGCCTCGGTTGGTAGTGCCGTAGGATTGGGTAATATATGGAGATTTCCATATGAAACAGGACAAAACGGAGGAGCAGCTTTCATTATCGTATATGTATGCAGCGTACTTCTTTTGGGTCTACCCGCTATGCTGGCAGAGTTTTATATCGGACGCAAATCAAGAAAAAATGCATTCGGAGCCTTTCAAGTATTGGCCCCTAAAACAAAATGGTATGCTATAGGCATATTAGGCGTATTGTCTGCCTTATTTATTCTTGGATTTTATAGTGTAATTTCAGGATGGACACTCGAATATCTTTGGCAAGCTCTAAGCGGAGGCTTAATGAATCAAACCAGTGCCGAATTTACACAAGAATTCTCGGCATTTACAAGCGGCACCTACCGTCCAATCTTTTGGACCGTAGTCTTTGTAGCACTCACACACTTAATTATTTCGGCAGGAGTACAAAAAGGGATCGAACGCTACTCAAAGATTATGATGCCAATGTTGTTCGTAATCCTTATCATCTTGGCGATACGTTCGGTTACGTTGCCCAATGGTATGGAAGGTTTAACTTTCTTGTTCAAACCCGATTTTAGCAAGATCAATTCTGACGTTATATTGAGCGCAATGGGACAAGCCTTCTTCTCTATGAGTATTGGTATGGGGATTCTCATTACCTATGGCTCGTATTTTAGAAAAAGCACAAACCTTCAGCACACGGCTTTGTCTGTAATGGTGCTTGACTCGTTGGTCGCAATTATGTCGGGAATCATTATTTTCCCGGCTGTATTTAGCTTCGGAATTCAACCTTCACAAGGACCGGAACTCGTATTTATCACACTTCCAAACGTATTTGAGCAAATGCCATTTGCTGTAGTTTGGTCGGCAATATTTTATATTTTACTTGCTGTAGCCGCACTTACATCTACTATTTCATTACACGAGGTAGTGACCGCGTTTATGCAAGAAGAATTCAAAATCAGCAGAAAGAAAGCAGCTTTAATTGTATCTGGACTTGTGGTTGCATTAGGTGTTTTAAGTTCATTGTCATTTGGAGTAATGAAAGACTTTACCATTTTCGGTAAAACATTCTTTGACTTCCTTGACTTTATTACAGCTAAAATTATGCTTCCATTAGGCGGTATGCTTATCTGTATCTTTGTAGGTTGGAGAGTAGATAAACACATCTTACAAGACGAACTTACCAACCACGGCAGCATTGCCTTCCGTTTCTTTACTGTATATCGATTCCTTCTTAAGTATTTTGCTCCTATAGCAATTGCTTTGATCTTCCTAAACGAACTAGGATTGTTTAAGATGTTAGAATCTTAAACTCTTGATCAAAAACAAATAGCGCTATTTATCTCTACTCAAATACACATTTATCTTTTTAGATAAATATTTTTCAGAAATAAAAACAGCCGAGTTGCATGTTATCCATTGTCATCTCGGTTGTTTTTTCAGATATTTGTACCACTAGATTCACAGAATAAGACCTGAGAAGGTTTATGATGAGACAATTCTCTTAACGAATTCTTATTTATTACACAATAATTAGTTTTTACATTTATGACAAATCAGGAAAGAGCCACCTTTGGCAGCAAACTTGGAGTTATCCTAGCTTCAGTAGGTAGTGCTGTAGGGCTAGGCAACATCTGGCGATTCCCTTATGAAGCAGGACAAAATGGTGGAGCAGCCTTTTTACTTGTATACATCGGTTGTGTTTTATTACTAGGCCTACCGGTTATGCTTACCGAATTCTTCATCGGTCGCCACTCAAAAAGCAATGCTTTCGGAGCTTTCAACGTGTTAGCACCAGGCACAAGATGGAATCTTATTGGGATAATGTTTGTAATTGCAGCATTCTTTATCCTCGGTTTTTATAGTGTAATCTCCGGATGGACACTCGAGTATTTATGGCAGTCTCTTTCCAACTCCCTTGGTCATCAAAGCACGGCAGAATATGCGAGCGAATTTACAGCGTTCACGTCTCATAATTTCAGACCGCTTATTTGGACGATGGTATTCTTGCTTCTCACTCACTTTATCATTTCGGCCGGTGTACAGAAAGGTATCGAGAGAGCATCTAAGATTATGATGCCTCTTCTATTTATCTTTATTACGATTCTGGCTATTCGCTCAATTATGTTGCCAAACGGTATGGAAGGATTAAAGTTCTTATTCCAACCGGACTTCTCTAAAATCAACTCTAAAGTGATTATCAGTGCTCTCGGACAAGCTTTCTTTTCTTTGAGTATTGGTATGGGTACTTTGATTACATACAGTTCATATTTTAGTAGCGACACGAAACTCGTAAAAACAGCATTGTCTGTAATTACATTAGATACGCTTGTTGCTGTAATGGCGGGGGTAATCATTTTCCCTGCTGTATTTAGCTTTGGTATTGCACCATCGCAAGGAACAGAGCTCGTATTTATTACGCTGCCAAACGTATTCCAACAAATGCCTTTCTCTATATTTTGGGCTACGATCTTCTATTTGCTTTTAGCAGTAGCTGCTCTTACATCTACAATCTCTATGCACGAAGTTGCAACTGCGTTTGTAAACGAGGAGTTGAAGATAGATCGTAAAAAAGCAGCATGGATCGTTACAGGTATTGTTATGGTGCTAGGAGTATTAAGTACTTTATCTTTTGGTATCTTAAAAGAAAACACCATATTTGGACTTACCGTATTCGAACTACTCGACTTTGTAACAGCTAAAGTTATGCTTCCAATCGGTGGTATGCTTATCTGCTACTTTGTAGGATGGAGAATAGATAAGAAAGTATTGAAAGCCGAACTAACCAACAACGGCACGGTTCCATTCTACTTCTTTAATGGGTTCTCGTTTGTACTTCGCTTTATTGCACCTGCAGCGATAGCCCTTATCTTCTTGAATGAATTGGGAGCTTTTAAGTTTTTCCAATCATAGCAAGACCGACCTTTTTCTAATACTACATTTATGAATACATTGAAAGACCTGTTTTACTTTACATACAAAGAAAAAAGAGCTTTGATTGTTTTGCTTGTTATGGGCGCAACAATCGGAAGCTCTTTTTTTATTTTAGATGACGAAGGCGTTACAGTAAAAGCAAACACCCTCACTCCTCATCCCATTCCTCAAAAAACAGAAAAAGCTCAGCGTCCTCAAAAGCATATATCTGCCAATGAAAAGGACTATGAATACCAGCCCAAATACAAGAAAGGGATTCAGATTGATCTCAATCAGGCAGATTCTTCGGAGCTAAAAATGATTCCGGGTATCGGAACAATTACAGCCAGACGAATCATACACTACAAAAACAAACTGGGCGGATACTATTCTACAGACCAATTATTTGAGATACGAGGAATAGACTCTATCCAAATTGATAAAATACAAGCATGGTTGCATGTTCCCAATATCGATATCCAGAAAATACCGATCAATTGTATTCCGGCAGACTCGCTGATAAAACATCCTTATATCTCATTCAAGCAGTCAAAAGCCATTCAATATTTATTGAAACATCGAAAAAAGATTACCGGTTGGACTGAATTGATGATGCTTGAAGAATTTACAAAAAACGACAAACAGCGTTTAGTACACTATTTGTCGTTTGAATAATATTCAGTTGATCAATAATGATCAATCTTGGATACAAGAAAGCGCAATCATCAAATTCTCCCCCGTTCTAATTCCGGGTTTAGCTTCTCCATTAAATAAATATACGCTATCGGCAGCAGCTACCATCATAGCCCCGGCTCTTGCTGTAGAAAAGTCTTTTATTAAAATACCCCATTGATCCTTTGCGACATTATAAACCAGAGAATAAGGATTGAATTGATAAAAAGAAGCAGGTTCAAGCAAGTAATCTCGTTGCACATGCTGCAGCGAATCAAGTGCTTTTGTATTCTCCTCCATTCGTGCAATCTTCATCTCTTTTTCTCGATTTAGAGCCGAAAGAAAGATCGAATCATTGATGCCTCCGGTATATAATGAAAGTGAATCATTGATAGCAACTGCACATGCACCGCCCAATGCTATCGTTTTTTTATCCGGAGTTACAGGCCCTTGCTTTACACTCCAAACACCGCTTTCAATATCTAGAATCGCAATATCTTTAGCAACTTTCGGAATTTCATTCTCACTAGTATAGCCACAGAAGCCTCCGGCAAGAACAAGCACACGTCTGTTTTTTATTCTTTGAAAAGTAAGCACAGGTTGTACACGTGGGAATCCAGGAAAGGAATTCAGTTCACTCCAACCCGTCTCCTGCTTATTTAGATCCAAACAAAAAACACGATTGCCAGGTATACCATCTATATTACCTCCGGCCACATAAATTACATTCCCATCGTTTGTCGCTGCAAAGTTGTCGATCTTGCAAGGCAACTGAGGTAATGTATCGCACTTTTGCAACAAACCTGTTTCGCTAATTTGATAACGCAAAACAGAGTTGAATGCTCCGGATTCATTATTTCCACCCAAGCACACAACTCCCGAAGGAATAGAAACACTAGCACCATAAGCAGCCGTTACCGGCAAATCTCCAACATAAGTCCAGTCGGCATCCACAGCATTTATACGCTTTGTAAAGATTTGCTTGTAGTAGGCTTTCTTTCCGCCATCTGCGACAGGAGTATTGGGAAAGTTTGCCCCTGCGGCCATCAATAAATGCCGGTTATTTACCCCCGCATACATGGCCGAAACACCTATAGCGGGATACCCCTCTTGCTCTGAAATAGCAGGAAAAGATTTCCATAAACATGAATCAGCAACAGCTTTTCCATTTTTACTACAAGCAACTAAAACTAAGACTCCGGCTAGAGCCGCTGCTATTCTAATAATTCTATTCATTCGTTTTTACAACTACATTAACTCGAGCATTCTGGCACGGGCAATAAGACAAATGCCTACAACTCCCGATTTATTTTCCAATGTCGAGGTTTTAATCTCCGTATCTTTATTCACCAAATTGATCGAATACTTCTTTACCGCACTCTTGAAAGGCAATCGAATGTATTCTCCCAACTTTGCAAACGGACCACCCAACACAACTAAATCAGGATTAAAGACATTGATCATACCGGCCATGATTTTACCCATTTTATAGGAAGCATCTTCCACAATTTCAATGGCAAGAGTATCTTCATCTTTTACAGCCTGTATTATATCTTCAATTGATAATACTTGTTTTGACTTAATCTTATCTGCTAAGATTGTGCTCGTTCCGTTCTTATATTTTTCTCTTAAGACGCGATCGACCGCGCATCCCGAGACTTCGGTTTCTACACAGCCTTTCTTTCCACATTGACAAATGATCTCATTATCAAAGTATGACATATGCCCCAATTCGCCCGAAAAACCGGACTTCCCAAAATAAGGCACGCCATCTATGATAATAGAAATACCAAATCCCCAGCAGAAATTAAGAAAGATCACATTCTTTTCTTTATCCACAACTCCATGATGAAACTCTCCATACCCCATCGCTCTGGTGTCGTTATCAAGCAAGACTTTTACGCCCAATCTTTCAGACAACACCTTCGCTAATGGCTCTTCTACAAAGTCATAAAGCGTATATGACAAACCCTCTTCCGGATTTACTCGTCCAGAGATTGTTATCCCGACATTGAATACGCGGGCATATTGCTCAGGTAATCCTTCGAGAAAATCTGAAATGATCACACAAAGCGCTTCGAAATTCCTACTTGTGTTTTCTACGGTAAAAGAAACCGTTTTCCCGAGCTCTTTGATGTAATGACCACTAAAATCAACCACTCCAATATTCAGGTGATCATTCATGATTTCTACACCCACGAAATAGCCGGCCTCCGGATTCAACCCATATACACTGGGACGACGGCCTCCATTTCGATCAAGCTTTCCAAACTCTTTGATGAGTTGCTCTTCTTGTAGTTCACCAATCAGTTTTGTTACAGTTGGAACACTTAATTCCATTTCCTTACAAATGTCGGCAATTGTAGAATTGCCATTGGTCAAATAAGATTGAAGAATCTTCCTTTTGATAGAAATTGTTTTACTCGATTCTTCAGATTGAATAACACTATACGTTTTCATGCTATATTATTTAAGGTTACTGATTATCTAAGGTTTGTATTCACGATAATCGAATGCCAAGGTTAAATAGTTTACACCGCAATTTTAATTACGACTTTCTTAATCGTACCTTCTCCAATACAAGGTGCATGTGCATCGGAAGGAAAAAAGATGACAAATTCGCCTAATTCGGCCTTTACAATGGTACTAGGTCTATCAGCAAACAACGCATAATCATCCTGCTCATTGTATGGTTTTGCTATGTTTTTCAGTTCTTGTGTACATTTCCAGCCATATCGCTCATAAGTTGACAATGGGATTTGAATATCAATGTACTTTTTGTGAGTTTCCAAGATGGCTTCTTCTGCTGTTTTTGCTTCAACATGCGATATTATGGCAAATATATTTTCGCCGTCGATCGCTACTTTACCCAAAGGCATTGCCAAAAGATCGGAAGTACGAATAAAGTCGAATGCAGCCTTAAAGCGAGGATGAGCAGCCTCAATTGTACTACTATCGGCTAGAGATGCTAATATCATATCTATTTATTATTAATTGGATTGTAAATTCAAACACTAAGCTATTCACATAGTAATCAACAGATCACCTTGAACAAAAATATAAATATTTAAATACAAAAGGGGCAATAAATAAAAAAAGTTTACTTATTGCCCATTTTTATTAATATCTATCCGAGATTTTATTTTTTTCAAAGAATTTCAAGCACCTGTTCTAGTTTCATTCCTCTCGAACCTTTAATCAGGATTGTATATCCACTAATTGGATTATCAGCCAGTGCAGCCTTTAACAAATCAATCGTAGGATAACACATAAATCGGCTGTTGATATTGGTAAACTCAGAGCCACATAACAAGACTTTGTCAAACTCAGCAGCATTGAGAAGTTCAACAACTTTTCGATGCTCATCTGCCGAAGCCTGTCCCAGTTCTCGCATATCGCCAAGAATCACAGCCTTTCGAGGAGCGTCTATTTGCTTGAGGTTTTCGATCGCTACTTTCATGCTACTTGGATTGGCATTGTAAGCATCAATGATCAATTTATTCTTACCCGTATCCTGAAACTGGCTTCGATTGTTGGTTGGAGTATATGCTTCTAGCGCAGAAACAATTTGATGCGGAGCAACGCCCAACGTAGAACCAATTGCCACAGCAGCCATCAAATTATAAAAGTTATACCCACCAATCAGTTGTGTATCCACAGGATAAGAATTACCATCTATCATGAATGAAAAAGAAACAAACAAGCTTTTGTCATCCAATACACCACGATAATTTGCCGTTTCACTCACACCATAAAGAATCTTCTTCAATTCGGTAGCATGTGATTGCAGCAACGCATCTTCAGATGAAATAAACACAGTTCCGTTATGCTTGCCCAGATAGCGATAAAGCTCGGTTTTTGTTTTCACAACGCCTTCAAAAGAACCGAATCCTTCGAGGTGAGCCGATCCTACATTCGTTATCAATCCGTAATCCGGCGCAACGATATGAACCAACGCATCAATCTCGCCCGGATGATTAGCACCCATTTCGATTACAGCCATTTCATGCTCTGATGTAAGTCGTAGCAACGTGAGCGGAACACCAATGTGATTATTGAAGTTGCCCAGTGTATATAAGGTATTGTATTTAGCAGACAAAACTGCCGAGACCAACTCCTTTGTCGTTGTTTTCCCGTTGGTTCCGGTAATCCCCACTACCGGTATGCGCAACTGCATACGGTGATGATGGGCAAGATCTTGCAACGTTTTCAATACATCATCGACCAAAATATATCGATCTCCGAGGTTATAAACCGGTTCATCGATCACTGCGTAAGCACAACCCGCTTCCAATGCTTGCGCCGCAAACTCATTTCCATTGAAACGCTCCCCCTTTAGGGCGAAAAACATCGAACCTTCGGGACAATTGCGCGTATCAGTTGTTACCACCGGATGTGCCTTATAAAGCTGATATATATCTTCTAATCTCATTTTATGATTCCTCCTTCTATTCCTAAAACTGCGAATATGCTTAACATATACATACAACAAAGTTCGTAGATATGTGTTTGCTGTTAACTTATCGAATGACGCAACAAAAATAAACACGATTTCGGATTATACGAAGCCTAAGCATTTGATTTGTTTCTTAACTTTACGCTCGTCGACTTTATTTGCAAAGTGACTCTACTATTATATAATAAGCATCTATCAAAACATGATTCCTTCAATTAATATAAAAGGCAACTTAAGAGAGTTTACCCGTCCGATGATCATGGGTATACTCAATGTAACCCCAGACTCTTTTTACTCGGGAAGCCGCAAACAAACGGAAAAAGAAATTTGTGAACGCATCGAAGCTATCTTCAACGAAGGAGGAGAGATCGTTGATATCGGAGGTTATTCATCACGCCCATCGGCAATCGACATCAGCATCGAAGAGGAATTGAGCCGACTGGAAACCGGACTAAAACTAATCAAACAAGTAAACTCCGATGCCATTGTTTCAATAGATACGTTCAGAGCAGAGGTTGCGAAGGCTTGCGTAGAGAAGCATGGAGCTGATATCATCAACGATATATCGGGAGGTACTATAGATGCAAACATGTTTGAAACCATTGCGCAACTGCAAGTTCCTTATATTATGATGCACATGCGCGGTACTCCGCAAACGATGCAACAATTTACACACTACGATCATTTGATGGACGACATCATGACTTTCTTTGCCGAACGCATCAACATGCTTACCCGCCTTAAGGTGAATGATATCATCGTGGATCCGGGATTCGGCTTTAGCAAAACCGTGCAACAAAACTTTGAGTTGATGCACAACATCAACGAATTTAAAATCTTTCAACGCCCGGTATTGGTGGGTATCTCTCGCAAAAGCATGATTTATAAAACGCTCGAAACTACAGCAGAGCAAAGCCTAAACGGCACAACGGTATTAAATACATTCGCCTTATTGGGCGGAGCGCATCTGCTACGCGTACATGATGTAAAAGAAGCGGTAGAAACCGTAAAACTTCTCGAAGCAATCAAGAACGGACACTAAAATAAGATACTATGCTCCTTTGGATGAACTTTAATATAAAAGACGCAATTGATATATTACTTGCGGCATTTTTCCTTTACAAAGCATATCAGCTGATGAAGGCTTCGGGCAATACAGCCATCTTCAGCGGTATCATCTCCTTCATCATTGTATGGATCCTTGTTTCTCAAGTGTTGGAAATGAAACTCATGGGCGCCATTCTCGATAAGTTTATCAGTGTTGGCTTTTTTGTCTTGATTATCTTATTTCAAGACGACATCAGACGTTTCCTTCTGGCACTGGGTTCGCACCGTGGACTTAGCTTCTTGTCTTCCATTTTCAAACGAAAAGGATACGACGCTCAGCCCGAAGGTCAATACATCGCTCCTGTTGTGTTGGCAGTAATCAACATGGCCAAAAAGAAAACCGGTGCACTCATTGTGATCCAAAAAGAAATGGATCTTACCTCGTATGCCCATACCGGTGAAATAATCAACGCGAATGTCAACGCCCGACTTATCGAAAATATCTTCTTCAAAAACAGTCCGCTCCATGATGGCGCCATGGTGATTGCCGACAATCGTATCGAAGCGGCCGGCTGTATCTTACCGATTGCACAGCATGTGGAAATATCAAAAGATCTGGGACTAAGACACCGTGCCGGACTGGGAATGACACAAGAGACCGATGCCAAAGTAATTATAGTATCGGAAGAACGTGGTAAAATATCGGTAGCACAGAATGGAAAACTCAATGTAAACATTTCGGCCGAAGAGCTTCAGGCCTTTCTTTCTGAGTAAGAGAGGGGGCAAAATTGTTAAATCTTACAAAACTGACATGTTCAGATTGAATTTTAGCATCTATTTTGCAAACTCTATATTGCATTATTCGTAATTTTGCACCAAAATACAACGGTAGAATAAAGTATACAATAAAAATAATACTATTCCCAAATGGACTTGATGCAACAAATTATTGCTCGCGCTAAAGCAAGCAAACAACGAATTGTTCTTCCTGAAGGTACAGAAGAAAGAACATTGAAAGCAGCAGATCGCCTAATCGCAGACGGTATTGCTGATATCATTCTTATCGGAAATCCGGATGAAATCAAATCGTTGGCAAACAGCTTTGGTCTTACCAATATTGAAAACGCAACAATCGTTGACCCTATCAACAACGAAAAGAAAGAGGTTTACGCAAACTTGCTTTTCGAACTAAGAAAGAACAAAGGCATGACTATTGAGAAAGCAACTGTGCTAGCTCAAGATCCTCTTTTCCTTGCTTGTTTGATGATTAAGAACGGAGATGCGGATGGTGAAATCGCAGGTGCTGCAAACACTACAGGTAATGTATTGCGCCCAGCTTTCCAAATCGTAAAAACAGCTCCTGGTATCAGCGTTGTTTCTGGCGCGTTCATCATGTTTGTTCCTAACAAAGCTTATGGTGACAATGGTATTATGGTATTTGCAGATTGTGCTGTAATGCCAAACCCAAATGCACAAGAACTAGCTCAAATCGCAGTTTCTACTGCAAAAACAACTCGCGACATCGTTGGTGTAGAACCACGTGTAGCAATGTTGAGCTTCTCTACAAAAGGAAGTGCTTCTCATGAGGTTGTAGATAAAGTAGTTGAAGCTACTCGTATCGCTCAAGAGATGGCTCCTGAATTTAAAATTGACGGCGAACTTCAAGCAGACGCAGCTATCGTTCCATCGGTAGGTGAAAGCTAAGCTCCGGGAAGTGAAATCGCAGGAAAAGCAAACGTATTGGTATTCCCATCTCTAGAAGTTGGTAATATTGCATACAAACTTGTTCAACGTTTGGCTGGTGCAGAAGCTGTAGGTCCAATCCTTCAGGGTATTGCTGCTCCGATCAACGACCTATCTCGCGGTTGTTCGGTAGATGATATCTATAAAATGGTTGCTATCACTGCAAACCAAGCTATCGGTATCAAGAATAACCAAAAATAATTCAATCTCAGAATCATTAAATTATTCCATATAATAATATGAAAGTACTTGTTCTGAACTGCGGTAGTTCATCAGTAAAGTATAAGTTGTTCAACATGAGCAACGGTGATGTATTGGCACAAGGTGTTGTAGAAAAAATCGGTCTTCCTGGTTCTTTCTTGAAACTTGTTACACCGGAAGGTAAAAAAGTTGTTCTTGAAAAAGAAATGACTGAGCACAATGCTGCTATCGACTTTATCCTTCACACTCTAACTAGCGCCGAGTACGGTTGCATCAAATCACTTGATGAAATCAACGCAGTTGGTCACCGCGTAGTACACGGAGGAGAAAAATTTGCTTCTTCTGTATTGATCAACGACGAAGTGATCAAACAATTGGAAGAGTGCATCGAGTTGGCTCCACTTCACAATCCGCCAAACTTGAAAGGTATCAACGCTGTAACTCGCTTGATGCCAAACGTTCCTCAAATCGGTGTATTTGACACAGCATTCCACCAAACAATGCCTGATTATGCATATATGTATGGTCTTCCATATTCTCTATATAAGAAATATGGCGTGCGTCGTTATGGTTTCCACGGAACAAGTCACCGTTATGTTTCACAACGTGCTTGTGAAATTCTTGGTGTTCCTTTCGAAGAGCAAAAAATCATCACTGCTCACATCGGTAACGGAGGTTCTATCGCTGCAATCAAAAACGGTAAGTCAATTGATACAAGTATGGGTATGACTCCGGTTGAAGGTTTGTTGATGGGTACACGTGCTGGTGACGTTGACGCAGGTGCTCTTTCTTTCATTATGGAAAAAGAACATCTTGATGCGGCAGGTCTTTCTAACCTTATCAACCGCGAATCTGGTGTTGCTGGTCTTTCTGAAATCTCTTCAGATATGCGCGACATCGAAGACGCTATTGAAAAAGGCGACAAAAACGCAATCCTTGCGATGGAAATGTACAACTACCGTATCAAGAAATACATCGGCGCTTATGCTGCTGCTCTTGGTGGTCTTGACATCCTTGTATTTACAGGTGGTGTAGGCGAAAACCAATGGGTAACTCGTTCGGCTGTATGTAAAGATATGGAATTCATGGGTATCGAATTCGATGTTGAAAAGAATGACGGTCTTCGTGGTGAAGAAGTTATTCTTAGCCTTCCAAACTCTCGCGTTAAAGTAATGGTTGTTCCAACTGACGAAGAGTTCATGATCGCTTCAGATACTATGGAAATCCTTTCTAAGTAATTCGCGTTCTACAGAACAAACAATGCCATAATAAAAAAGCGTCACGAGTTATCTCGTGGCGCTTTTTCTATTTGATACATCTTGCAAACGAACTGCAAAATTGCGATACAACCTATTTGGGGATTTTTACTCTATTCCAATTCGAATTGGTCGAGGAACAAACCTTCTCCATCAAACTCAACGTAAGAAAAATATTGCATCCAATCACCCGCAATAATGACACGAGACGAATGCGAAAGCATCAAGTCGAGCATGATGTGTCTATGTCCGAAGATAAAGAAATTGATCGACGGATCTTTTTCCAGATACCGCTTGGCAAACAACACCAGCTCTTCCGAATCTTCACCGTTGTAGTTTACCTCCTCTTCTCGTTTAATCCCGCTCTTTCTACTTTGAAGCGACCATCCGCGAGCAAAGCCAAAAGCCAATCGAGGATGAATCATCGCAAAAAGCTTTTGACACCACTTATTACGAAACAATGTATAGATGAGCTTATATCCCGGGCGTACCAAGTATGCTTCATCACCATGAGAAAGGTAAAAGCGCTTGCCATCCAGATCCACCACCAATGGCTCACGATGAATGGTAGCTCCGATTTCCTTTTCCAGATAATCAAACATCCACATATCGTGGTTGCCCAAAAACAGATGGATTTCAATACCGGAATCCGAGAGTTCGGCTAGTTTTCCCAGAAAGCGCACATAACCTTTCGGCACTACATGCTTATACTCGAACCAAAAGTCGAACACGTCTCCCAAGAAATAAATCGCTTTTGCTTCATCCTTTATCGAATCAAGCCATCGTACCAATCGTCGTTCTACCTCTTGCGGATCTTTATGAAATCGAGCACCCAAATGTGCATCAGACGCAAAATAAATTTTAGTTCTACTCACCGGCTACTCGATTATAGAAAACCCAATTCAAGTTTTGCTTCTTCAGACATCATGTCTTTGTCCCATTCAGGCTCAAACACAAGATTTACGATTACACTCTTTACTCCCTCTACCGATTCTACCTTCATGCGAACATCTTCAAGAATGAAGTCGGCCGCCGGGCAGTTAGGAGCCGTAAGCGTCATCTCTACCGTTACGTCTTTGTCTTCGTTTACTTCTACCTTGTAGATCAGTCCCAGGTCATAAATGTTTACCGGAATCTCAGGGTCGTAAACCGTCTTCAACATGTCTACGATATTTTCTTCTATTTGTAGGAACTCGTTCTCCATCTTTCTCATATTTGATTTTTACAAAGATACAATTTTTTCATGGTCGGCATAACTGTAATATCCACCATCACAAACTATCACATGATCGAGAAGCGCAATATCGAGTATATCCAAAGCCTCTTTTATTTTTTTGGTCACTTTATCATCTGCTTCGCTCGGTCGCCTGTTGCCCGAAGGATGGTTGTGAGCCAGCAATACACCCGAACACAACGAGAGTACCGCATTCTTTAGCAAGATCTTTAAATCGACAAACGTCTCTCCTACCCCTCCTTGCCCTAGTTTTACCTTATCAATGATTTTATTCGAGCGATTTACCATCACCATCCAAAACTCTTCGTACGGCAAGTCGATCAAAACAGGATAGAAATATTCGTATACATCCTTGCTGCTCATGATCGATTGTCGTTGCATCATATCGGCCGCCTTTCTTCGGCGTCCCAGCTCCATCGCCGCTACAATCGATACCGCTTTTGCCTCGCCGATACCTTTAAAGCCGGCAACCAATTCGGATACCGATGTTTTACCGAGCTGATTGATATTATTATCGACCGAAGCCAAGATACGCTGTGATAATTCCACCGCAGTTTCGTCTTGATTACCGCTACCAATCAGAATCGCAACAAGCTCCGAATCAGACAAAGCATTTACCCCTTTAGAAAGCAGCTTCTCGCGCGGGCGATCCTCCTCGGCCCAATCTTTAATAACCAGTCTTGTGGTTGTCATATCTTTCATATATACAATGTATTAGTTTAAGGAAAACGCAAGATACAAAAAAAGCGGAACGTGCATGGCACATTCCGCTTTTCTCACAAGATCGGGTCTTGAATATTATTGTCTTACACGTTCGATGTAAGAACCGTCGCGTGTATCGATTTTGATCTTCTCACCAATGTTGATAAACAAAGGAACACGAACTTCAGCACCAGTTTCAACTGTAGCTGGTTTCAATGTATTTGTTGCAGTATCACCTTTCACACCTGGCTCAGTGTAAGTAATTTCAAGAATTACGTGAGCAGGAAGTTCAGCTGTAAGTACAGTTTCGCTTTCAGCGTGTACCATAGCTTCAACGATATCACCTTCTTTCAAGAATTGAACACCCGCGATGCTTTCTGAAGGAATTGTGATTTGCTCAAAAGTTTCAGTGTGCATGAAGTTATACCCCATGTCATCTTTATATAGGAATTGATAAGGACGTCTTTCGATTCTTACTTCATCCACTTTAACACCAGCATTGAACGTTCTTTCAAGGATACGACCTGTAGTAACGTTTTTCATTTTTGTGCGAACGAAAGCTGCACCTTTACCTGGTTTAACGTGAAGGAATTCAACGATAAAGTAGTATGAGCCATCGATATCAAGACACATACCATTTCTGAAATCTGAAGTACTTGCCATAAAATAAGCTTATGATTATAGTAAATAATTTGTTTCGTTTTAATGGCGCAAAAGTAGCGTATTTACCTCACATAAGCAAATGAAGCACGCGTAGCTTGCCGCTAAAAAACATATAAAATGATTGCTAATCAATGAAATAATATCAATTTGTCAAAAAAGAGACATTACCCACGAAACCACAGGAACAAGCAGCGCAGTCATTACGCCCATGAGTCCGATAGCCAAACCGCTAATAGCGCCTTCAATCGCACCCATCTGAATCGCGATCGACGTACCCAGTCCGTGAGCCGAAGCCCCAAGTGCTAAACCCTTGGCAATCTTACTATCAATACCCATTATACGCATCAAAACCGGCCCGATGATACTACCGAATATCCCCACGGCAACCACTACGACCGCAGTAATAGAAGGAATCCCTCCGGCTTTCTCGGCAATTCCCATCGCAATAGGAGTTGTTACCGACTTGGGTTGCAACGAAGCAATCAGCACATTATCTGCTCCCATCTCATAAGCAATAGCCATTACACTCACAATCCCCACGAGCGAACCTACGAATATCGAGGTCAGTATCGAGATCACATTACCTTTAATATAACGTATCTGTTCGTAGAGCACATATCCCAACGCAACAACAGAGGGCCCAAGAAGGAAATTCACAAAACTGGAACCTTCTTTGAACGACTCATACGGAATATCAAACGTTTTCAGAAAAAGAATAATAAGAGCTGTGGCTGTAAGTAGTGGGTGAAGCAGTGCAATGCGGGTTTTTCTGAATAGTTGTTGACAAAGCAAATAGACTCCGACAACGAGAAACAACATAAATAACTCGGAGTTGAACAGTTTATCCATTCTTGTCCTCCTTTCCCATACGTTGTTGCACCAAAGCAACCGCGATAATAACGAGCATCGTACTCACTGTAGATGAGATAAGAATAACGAGCCAATACTTCGACAGTACATCAAATGCGCTCATTAATCCTACCGCAGCGGGTAAAAAGAAGAAACCCATATTATCAGTTAAGGCTTTGGACAACTTATTTACTTTTTCGCCATTGATTAGCTTGAAACAAAGCGCAGTAAATAACAATAACATTCCGATCACGCTACCGGGCACAAACCCATTGATCAGATAACTAACGACCTCTCCGATTACATAAAAGAGAAGAACGTAAAATACTTGTGACAACATTAGGCTTTACGTTTGATTAATTTTGGAGTGCAAATGTACATCCTTAGAGGAAAACGTTGTACCTAAAACCCAATCAAATAAAGAATGTTTAACATCAAACACAAAGCAAAACATCAGATATTCATACGAATGGATGAACAAAAATATACTAACACCTTGTTTATTAAAAAAAAGTGCATAACTTTGCATCCCGATTAGGTACATGATAGTAATAAACAAAAAACTAATATAGAGATGAAAAGAACATTCCAACCTTCGAACAGAAAGAGAAAGAACAAACACGGATTCCGTTCAAGAATGGCTTCGGCTAACGGACGTAGAGTGTTGGCTTCTCGTCGTGCTAAAGGTAGAGCGAAATTAACAGTGTCTGACGAGTACAGCCGTTAATTAGAAAAGAATTAGCATATTCTATGTGAAAAGTAAAGGTTTACAAGTAAGCCTTTACTTTTTTTTGTTTATAACCAACCCATTAAGTATTTAAGCATAATGCTTTTTTCATTACTTTTGGAGGCGAATCATTACGATTCGTATAAATAAAAACTATTTCTAAATCAAATTGATAAGATGAAGAAATTCTTTGCTGCGATATTTAAGAATGCAATCGTGATCAACCTGCTTCTCGCTGTTGTTGTAGCCGGAGCAGTATTATTCGGAGTATTATCATGGCTCGATATTTACACCAGACACAACCAGGCCGTAGAAGTGCCCGATGTAAAAGGTCTAAGTATAGAAGAAGCTGAGCCTTTCTTTACATCAAGAGGACTTCATTACAGCGTCATCGACTCTGTATATGCCAAAGATGTAAAACCGGGAGCAATCATTGAAGTGAATCCCGAAATCGGATCAAAAGTAAAAGAAGGACGTAATTTATATATTACAATCAATGCGCACGGATCACAATCGGCGCTACTTCCCGAACTAAAAGATCTATCGGTACGTCAGGCACAAGCCCTGCTCGAAGCTACAGGCTTCGAAGATATCGTGATCGAATATGTTCCGGGTGAATTTAGAGATTTGGTGATCGAAGTTGAGTCGAATGGCAACATCCTTCAATCGGGCAAGCGTGTAGCATTGAGTACACCGATCAAACTGATCGTAAGTACAGGCGAAGCTGCTCCAATCGATTCTCTTGATACAATCGATACTGAACAGATCGATACCTCAAAAATTAATGTTGAAAAAAGCGACGAAGAAACTTGGTTCTAATGGTAGAAAATTATTTAGAAGATATAGAAGATGATGAATTGTTAGGCAACGATTCAGACACAAATACGGGTGAAGTAGAAATGCACGAGCACTTTCGCTTTGTAGCCGACAAGGGACAAAACATGGTGCGCGTAGACAAGTTTCTGACCGACCGTATGGAAGCAACTTCACGCAACAGAATACAACAAGCTGCCGAAGCCGGAAGTATTCTTGCTAATGGCAAACCTGTAAAAGCAAACTACAAGGTGAAGCCGATGGATGTGATCAGCATCGTGATGGACCGTCCTAAAAGAGAACTTGAAATCATTCCGGAAGACCTTCCGCTCGATATTGTTTACGAAGATGACGACCTCATGGTAGTAAACAAAAAGCCGGGCATGGTAGTACACCCCGGACATGGCAACTATAACGGTACATTGATCAATGCGATTGCCTTTCACCTGAAAGACGATCCCAACTACGACATTACCGACCCGCGCCTCGGACTTGTGCACCGTATCGACAAAGATACATCGGGACTTTTGGTTATTGCCAAAAACGAACATGCCAAGACCCACCTGAGCGCGCAATTTTTCAATAAAACAACCAAACGTAAATACCTTGCCGTTGTTTGGGGAGCTGTAAAAGAAGACTCCGGACGCATCGAAGGAAACATTGGCCGTGACGTACGCGATCGCCTGCAAATGAGCGTGTTTCCGGATGGCGAACAAGGCAAACCGGCCGTTACGCACTACCGTATCGTAGAGCGACTTGGTTATGTTACACTGGTAGAGTGTCAGCTCGAAACCGGTCGTACACACCAAATCCGTGTGCACATGAAACACATTGGCCACACGCTTTTCAACGATGAGCGTTATGGCGGACACGAAATCCTAAAAGGTACCACCTTTACAAAATACAAACAGTTTGTACAAAACTGCTTTGCGATTTGTCCGCGCCAAGCATTGCATGCACGCACGTTGGGCTTTATACACCCACGTACCGGCGAAGAAATGAATTTTGAAAGCGAACTACCGGAAGATATGACAAAGCTGATAGACAAGTGGCGCTCATATGCTTCTAATCTAGGCGAATAAGTATGAAAAAGAATGTTGCAATTATTGCAGGAGGCGACTCTTCAGAGATTGTAGTATCACTCAAGAGCGCTCAAGGACTTTATTCATTTATTGATAAAGAAAAGTACAATCTTTACATTGCTGTACTAACCAAAGACAGTTGGTATGTAAATCTTCCCAACGAAGAAAAAACACCAATCGATAAAAACGATTTCTCCTTTATCCTAAACGGAGAAAAAATAAATATAGACTTCGCCTACATTACCATCCATGGTACTCCGGGCGAAAACGGATTGCTTCAAGGCTATTTCGACATGATCGGAATGCCTTACTCTACTTGCGGCGTGCTATCG
>X396_Morelets_crocodile__coassemble_17_pt1 | contig 24759 bp, 16 predicted proteins | sample X396_Morelets_crocodile__metabat2_low_PE_001 | metagenome-assembled genome bin X396_Morelets_crocodile | reverse complement strand
GGAGCTATTTATTGGCAACCGAAGGGGTTTGATGTGTCAAACTGCTATTCTATAGAATTAGGGGTGGTACAAAGCGAAAGTACCATGTATGATAAAGATGCCGGAGAGCCATCGCTCGAAGATTTGCTTAAAATCATAGACCGACTCAAAGTGCATCCGGATGTTGAGGGGCTTGCAGTTTCTGATTGTTCAAGATTTTATAGAATAACGAAGTTTACTTCTTCGTACAAGTCTTTAAAGGATACTTTAATTGCTGGGTCTGTTGAAACGAAGCGTGTTACACCGGAATTCTTTAAGGTGTTTCGCGTATATGGGGCCAATGGCGAAACTCCAGATGAAATAGCGGCGTATTTCGAAACGTTACCGGCTGATGCTTTCTTGGGTACGTCTCGACTGATTCAATCCAAAGCGAAAGATGTAAGCAGTCTTGATATAAATGATTTTTTGAATACTGTATTTTACATAAGGAAAGAGCAGAGATTAACCAAACTTCTTACTGATATAAAAGATATGGAAATGGATAGACAATATTCAAACTCGGTTTTTGTTCCGTTTCTATTCAAAGATCTTGGTAGTAATTTTTTAAGCTCTGAAATTAGCTTTCGTGTAAAAGCAAATCGAAATAATGCCTTTGCGGAACAAATTAAACAAGGTTTGCAGCAAGATTATAGAGCGGGCAATATCATTGTCAAACAGATTGAATCGTTCGAGTCGATGCAAGATCAGATGCATCTTGGTATACAACGAGAGAGTAAGAATTACTTCTTTGGAATCTTATTCTTACTGGTGAATATTGTGTTGGGCTTGTTGGGTATTTTCTGGTTTCGTACACAACAACGCCGATGTGAACTAGCTTTGTTTATGGTAGTTGGAGCATCGCGCATTCATATCTTTCTTCGTCTGATCGTAGAAGGCGTGCTTTTACTGACCCTAGCCACCCTTCCGGCTATGGCTCTCGACTATATGATCGCAACAAACGAACTCACAACTCTCTATCAAGATACTTATTTAACGCCGCTTCGCTTTGCAGCGACAGTGGGGATTACTTATTTGCTGATGTTGGTGATGATCGTTGTGGGGATTGGTATTCCGGCTTGGCGGGCTATGCAAATAGAGCCGGCGGAGGCGTTGCATGAAGAATAACTCGAAAAACAATAAATACAATGATAAGGCAATACATACAACAAGTTTTCTATTCGATTAGGCAGCAAAAGCTGTTGAGCGGCATTACAATTGGGGCAACAGCTCTGACGATTTGCCTAATTATGTTTATCGTGATGTTGCAACAGATACGAACGATGTCTTTTGCACCGGAAAGCAACCGTGATAAGACATTATACGTTCGTTGGGGTACGGTGAGTTCCGATGGTAGTTTGGATAATACATCCAACGGACCTATGGGAATTAAAGTCATCGATCGCTTAAAGGCAGTATTGAATGAACCGGAAGAAATAACATTTCTCAATTACTACCCACTTCCAATGAATGTATCAGAACCGGGAAGTAGTAAAGGTATGCTTGCGGATATAAAATATACCGACGATGCTTATTTCAGAGTCTTTGATTTTCGTTTTCTGGAAGGAGAGGCATTCAATAAAGATCAATATGATACAAAAGCTCAAGTTGCGGTTGTGTCTAAAGACATCGCAAATAAACTATTTGAATCTATCAATGTGGTAGGACGTACTCTTGAAGTCAATCACACACCTTATCGTATCGTAGGAGTAGTGGATAATGTGAGTACGATTACACCATGGGCTTACGGGCAGATTTGGCTTTCATTTAATGTTGATAATTTCTTATGGGATGTGACATCATTTAGTGGTCCCTTTAGTTTAGCGATGAAGTTTAAGTCTTCAGATCAATTCGGAGCAGCGCGACAAGAGTTTGACGCGGCTATTGCTGAATATAATAAAGAGCTAGCACCTTTTAAACTGTCTTTTAGAAATCAACCGGATGATATCAATACGGCAAATGAACGTATTTGGGCAAATACGTCTCCGGATATGAAGCACATAAAGTTCGAACGTTTGCTTACGATTCTGATTTTACTATTGATCCCCGCAGTCAACTTGGGGGCGATGTCGCAGGGATTGATGCGACAACGAATTGCGGAGATTGGAGTGAGAAGAGCTTTTGGCTCAAAGCAGTCATCCATCATACTTCAATTGATCAATGAGAATCTAATATTGGTTTTGATTAGCGGTTTGTGTGGTTTTGTACTTTCCATTGGTATGATTCTGCTTTTCGGGTCTGACTTTTTTGCCTCTACTACGGCATCGATGTCTACGATGTCAATGGATCAAATTGATCTGATGATGCTATTGCAACCGCAAATATTCGTGCTTACACTGCTATTTTGTTTTGTATTCAATCTATTGAGTTGTGGTATTCCGGCTTGGATTGCTTGTAGACGAAACATCGTATATGCGTTACACTATAAATAAACAGAAATGATCAAGAATATATTTACTCAGATTTTGAATGAACGCAAGCAGAACGTGTATTTGCTGATTGAGTTGTTCATCGCGGGCATTGTACTGTGGTTTCTTGTCGACTTTATGTATATAAAAGTCAAGACGTATCAATTGGCAACCGGTTTTGATATTGAAGATACATACATGTTGGCAATGAATCGTATACCCGAAAGCTCAGCACGCTTTCATCCTACGCATGCAGAGACTCAAAAGGAGGATTTACAGCAAATGCTTAAGTTCTTGAATACGTTGCCGGATGTTGAAGCTGCAAGTCTAAGCCTATTAGCTCAACCCTATTCTAGAGGTAATAGAATAGATCAATTGAATAACGTAAATGATACGACAGTCTCATTCTCAGCGCATCGAACTTATATATCGCCGGAGTACTTTAAAGTCTTTGCAATTAAAGGAGCAAACGGTGAAACACCGGAAGAGATGAGCGCTAAGTTTCAACTGAATGGAAGTAAAAGTTTCTTTACAGTTGCCAATCTTACGCAACGTATGAAAAGTGGATCAAAAGATGTGGCAGCTTATCTGAATACAAACTTTAGTTCTCCGAATTTGGGCTCCGAGTATTATGAGCTAACAGGTATAGTAACACCTCTGAAGTATAAAGATTTTGATACACATTATCCCAGATATATCTTTTTGCCGGTGTCGACAGAACTTGGTAATGAAGCTCCGGAGTTCTTGGAATGGAGTCTTCGTGTAAAGAGCGGTAAGACCGATGCTTTTATCAATTACTTTAAGACTGAAATTGTAGGGAAGTACAGACAAGGAAACTTTATGTTTAGTGATATTATACCGATGTTTAAAAATAGAGAGATCATGATGCGACAGGACGAGCTGCAACTGAAGAACTATTGCATTGGTATCGGCTTCTTGTTATTAAATATCTTCTTGGGCATCTTGGGTATCTTCTGGATTCGAACACAACAACGACGTTCAGAGATTGCACTTCATAAGGCATTGGGAGCAAGTAAAGCGACTGTTCTTAGGCGTTTGCTACTCGAAGGGGTGGTGGTGTTATCCATCGCGACAATTTGTACGCTTCCTTTTATTTACACAATCTATTTAGCTGAGATTCCTCAAAGCTTCTATGGAGTTTACTTATCCTTTGGTCGCTTTGCATCGACAGTAGGGATTACTTATTTGCTGATGTTGGTGATGATTGTTGTGGGGATTGGTATTCCGGCTTGGCGGGCTATGCAAATAGAGCCGGCGGAGGCGTTGCATGAAGAGTAACTCGAAAAATAAGTAATACGATGATAAAGCAGTACATACAACAAGTTTTCTATTCGATTAGGCAGCAAAAGCTATTGAGTGGCATTACCATTGGAGCAACAGCTCTGACGATATGCTTGGTGATGGTGATTTTGTTGTTACAACAAATCAATGTTGTGCCGTTTGCTCCTGAAAGCAATCGACAGAAAATGTTGTTTGTTTCTCAACTCAATAGCAAGCAAAACGGAAGTGATGTCATTGCTCCAATGGATCAAGGTGTAGCCGAAGCTTTGTTTCAGACATTACAAAAGCCTGCAAGGGTTACGCTGTATGAGCAACAAAAGTCCATGCCGGTGAAGTCGCTACTAGATGAAGGTGAATTATCGCAAACGGTATTAAAGGTTGATGATAACTTCTTTCATGTATTCGATTTCAAGTTTTTGTCGGGAGGGAAGTTTGATAAAGCACAATTTGAGTCGGGAGCACGCGTTGCAGTTATTGCTAGGCAATTATCAATGCATTTATTCAATACAATAGAATCTGAAGGAATGCAATTTGAGATCAATGACGAATTGTATCGGGTAGCCGGAGTAGTGTCTGATGTTTCCCCATTGGCCTACAATGCGTATGCTCACGTTTGGATTCCATATACAAGTCTAGATTCGGAAGCAAGCATGTTTAAACATCACGGTCGTTTTTGTGTAGCATTACTGCTAAATGACCTAGCCGATATAACTAAGGTGCAAAAGGAAGTAACTGCTACTTTGGCCGACTATAATAAACAAATCATTCCCGATACACTTTTTCTGAGAGGGCAACCGGAGGGCATTGATATTGCTTATGAAAGACAAAGCAATGTGCGTATATCCGAAAAAGATCTCTGGCAAATCAAGAGCAAGCGTTTCGGATTACTCTTTTTGATTATGCTGATTCCGGCAATCGGACTTAGTGCGATTCAGCAAAGTAGGTTTAATAAAAAGAAGCAAGATATTGCTATTGCCCGTTCGTTTGGCTGTACGCAAAGAGCGGTTGTATTTCAATTGCTTTCAGAGAGCTTCGTGTTGACATTGATGAGTGGACTCTTCGGACTGATGGTTTCATTCGTTATCGTTCTGGTGTGGGGACGTGAGCTTATTCTTGCAAACAATGTACTCTTTGCATCTTCTGCGGTATTGATTCATCCGTCAATGCTTTTCCAACTATCTACATTTGGCTGGGCATTGCTGTTTTGCATACTCTTCAATTTGATGATCGCAACGATCGCTTCGTGGAAGATCAGTCGCTATAGTATTACGGAATTGCTTAACGGCAAAGTTTAAACGAAAGACCTATGAATAAGAATCTACTTCAACAAATATGGAATGAGCGACGCATTAATCTGAGTTTGGTGATTGAACTGATGCTGGCCAGTATTGTACTATGGTATATTGTAGATACAATGCTTGTGTATCAACGGGCATATAATCAATCCCCTGGATTTGATACGGACAATTGCTATGCAATATCCTATCGAGAGCTAATGCCGGCCAATAAAGGTTATCTGGCTGATGCGGTATCTAAGAAAGATGCGTTTAGCGTATTGCTAAAAAGATTAGAGCATCATCCGGCAGTTGAAGCCGTTTGTTTGTCTTCATTCGGTATCCCTTATCGGGGAGGACAAGCATCGAATAACTTTTTCTGTTCTGCGGATAGCTCTTTTCAAGGGATCCCGTTATTGTTTACACAAGTTACTCCGGGATTCTTTTCCGTTTTTCGGATACAGGGAACAAACAACGAAACAGGAGAAACGTTATCGCATGCTTTTGCTCAATTGGCATCGGACGAAATGTTTGCATCTGATAATGTAATAACGTTAGGTCAGGAAAAAGGAAAGGACAAACAAGCTTATATGAATGCTTCCTTTTCCTATGATCCGTTGTTCGAGAACGGAGTGCGAAAACTACATGGGTTTGTGAATCCGATTAAGTTGGCACATTACAACAAAGACCATGCGGCACAATTATTTTATCAGTTTACAAATTACGGAGTGGGTGCAGACTTGACAGTCCGCTTAAAGGATGGTTTAAGTAAGGATCAAATCAATCAGTTTGGAAAAGATATAAGTGGAAAGTACAGAGCCGGGAATGTTATCCTGACAGAGATACAGTCGTACGATATTATAAGTGCAGTGTACAATGCTCCAACAGTGGCATTGATTCGGAATTATACCTTTGGAGGAGGCTTTATTGTTCTTTGTATTTTTAGCTGTGTATTAGGGATCTTCTGGTACAAGACTCAATGTAGACAGGCAGAGATTGCACTTCATAAAATAGTTGGAGCATCGTCTGCTCATGTTTGCAAGCGGTTACTGTCCGAAGGAGTAATCATCCTTACAGTCGCTACCATTCCGGCTATTGTAGTCGACTATATGATCGGACGATGGGAACTTACCGAAGTCTTTAACGGGCAATATATCACCCCACTTCGTTTTGCAGCGACAGTAGGCATTACCTACTTGCTGATGTTGGTGATGATTGTTGTGGGGATTGGCATTCCGGCTTGGCGGGCTATGCAAATAGAGCCGGCGGAGGCGTTACATGAAGAGTAGTTTTGAATGAGAATGGTGTTTTTTAATGAATGATACGATGAAAAGAAGAATAAGATCAATAGGGTTGTTGATGATGGGTTTATGTTTAATGGCGGCAACATCTGCACATGGTGAGGGGTTGAGGCGGCTTTCGCTCGAGGAGGCGATTCGTTTGGCACAGACGCAAAGTGTGGATGCAGCGGTGGCATTGAACGAGCTGAAAACCTCGTACTGGGAGTATCGAACTTATAAGGCGAACTTGTTGCCAGAGCTGATGCTTACAGGGATTGCTCCCAATTATATGAAGCAGTATTCGACGTATCAAGAGAGCGATGGCTCGTTCTCGTTTGTTCGAAACAATGCGCTTGAGGTAACGGGCGAACTGAGTGCTACGCAAAACATTTGGCTTACCGGTGGAAAGCTGTCGTTCACATCGTCGCTCAATTACTTGCAACAGTTGGGCGCCGACGGCAATAGCTCGTTTATGGCAATTCCTTTCGGACTTACGCTTTCGCAGTCGATCTTTGGGGTCAACGAGATCAAGTGGCAGCGAAAGATTGAGCCGGTGCGCTACAAAGAAGCAAAGGCCAATTTTGTTTCGGCTACGGAAGAGGTCACGATGAAGACCATTACTTATTATTTCAACTATTTGTTGGCTTGCGAGAATGTTGGCATTGCCGAGCAGAATCACCGCAATGCGCAAAAGATGTACAACGTAGCCGTGGCCAAGCGTAAGATGGGGCAAATCAGTGAAAACGAGTTGATGCAGATGCATTTGCTGCAACTCAATGCCGAGAGTACCCTCACCGATAATCAGAGCGCGATGAAGAATGCTTTATTCAAGCTGCGCTCTTTCTTGGGGCTTGATGAGGATGTAGTGCTCGAACTTCTGCTTCCCCAACAAGTGCCCTACATACGTCTCGACTACAAAGACGTGCTCGAAAAAGCACAGGAAAACCATTCCTTTTCGCTCAACATACGTCGCCGGCAGTTGCAGGCCGAGTATGAGGTGGCAAAGGCTCGGGGCGGACTCCGCGACGTGAACCTCTTTGTCAGCGTCGGGTATACGGGCAAGGCGAATGAGTTTGCCGACGCGTATGGCGGATTGCGCGACAATCAGGTGGTAAAGGTGGGGGTGACCATGCCTTTGCTCGATTGGGGAAAACGAAAAGGACGGGTCAAGGTAGCGCAAAGCAACCTGCAAGTAACCGAAAGTAGACTCAAGCAGGAGCAAATGAACTTCAGTCAAGATATCTTTATTCTGGTAGAGCAGTTCAACAACCAAAACAAACAGCTATCGATTGCCATCGAAGCCGATACCATTGCCGGCAAACGTTACCGCACCAGCATCGAGACCTTTATGGTGGGAAGTATCAATACACTCGAGCTCAACGACGCGCAAATGTCGAAAGACGTAGCACGCCGCAAATGGATCGACGAGTTGTATTACTACTGGTATTACTATTATCAATTGCGCAGCATTACGCTTTGGGACTTCTTGCAAAACGAGTCTATCGATGCCGAATTTGATAAAATCGTGAATGGGTAAGCATTTAAAACAAACCGAATGCAAAGGATTTAGCCAAAGGATGTGTTCGTGTAAGATAATGTTTACTACTTTTGTTTAAAATATATGTATAGCTTATTATGATTTTGATTGTTGATGACGACCGGGCGGTGCGTTCGTCGTTGAGCTTATTGCTCAAGCGTGCCGGATACGAGACACTGAGTGTTGCTTCGCCACAAGAAGCGACCGATTGTATTCGGGTATCGAAACCGCAACTGGTCTTACTGGATATGAACTTTTCGCTGAGTACCACGGGCGAAGAAGGGATTTTGTTGTTGAGGCAGATTAAACTATTTCATCCCGAGGTGCCGGTGATACTCATGACGGCCTGGGGAAGTATTCGGCTTGCGGTAGAGGGAATGCAGGCCGGAGCATTCGACTTTGTGACCAAGCCGTGGGACAATCGTGCGTTGCTGCAACGTATCGAAACGGCATTGACCCTCGCTCCGCAAAACGAAACCTCCGCCTACAAAGGGCAACTTGACCGAAGCGCGATCATCGGTTGCAGCAAAGCGCTTACCGAGGTGCTCGAAACCGTAGAACGGGTTGCGCCCACCAATGCCAGCATTTTGATTACGGGCGAAAGTGGTACGGGCAAGGAGTTGATTGCCGGAGCTATCCACAAAGGGAGCAAGCGAAAGGAGCATCCGTTTGTAAAGGTAAACTTGGGCGGCGTGAGTCAAAGCTTATTCGAGAGTGAGATGTTTGGGCACAAGAAAGGTGCGTTTACAGATGCGTACATGGATCGAACGGGGCGCTTCGAAACGGCACATCGCGGTTCGATCTTCTTGGACGAGATTGGCGAACTAGACTTAAGTTGTCAGGTGAAACTGCTGCGCGTGCTGCAAGATCAAACCTTCGAAGTACTGGGCGACAGCAAACCGCGGAAGGTGGATATACGGGTAATCAGTGCCACCAATGCCGACTTGCGCAAAATGGTCAGTGAAAAGACTTTTCGTGAAGACCTGTTTTACCGGATCAATCTCATCAATATTCATTTGCCGGCTTTGCGCGAGCGTCGCGACGATATTCCGTTGCTGGTAGATCATTTTGCGCAACTGGTATCGAAAGAACTAGGCAATGCGGTAGAGGTTTCGTCCGAGGCACATGCGTATTTGTCGGCACTTCCGTTTTCGGGCAATATTCGCGAGCTGAAAAACTTGGTAGAGCGTACGTTGCTGATTTCGGGCAAAAGCCGGATCGAGAAGGCCGACTTTGAAAAACAGTGTCACACATCTGATACAACGGGGGCGGATGCATCGCTTGCGATGGAGCTTACCTTGGAAGAAACCGAGCGCCTGCGTATTCGCATGGCAATGTCGAAATACGACGGAAATCTTACCCACGTAGCACAAGAGCTGGGCATTACCCGTCAGGCACTTTACCGTCGCCTCGAAAAATACAAATAACCCTTACATCCCCATTCCGCATGCGTTTAAAACACTTCTTTTTTATTCTTGTAGCTTGGCTGTTGGTGCTGATTGTTGTGATCGGTATGGCCGTAGAGCAAAAGCCGTTGTTGTATGGTCTTCAAGCCATGGTGGCGGGATTGATTCTCTACCTTGCCTTTTTTTACCGAAAGGTGGTGAAGCCGATGAACACCATCGGACATGGGATGGAATTGCTGCGTGAGCAGGATTTCGGAAGCCGCTTGTTGCCGGTAAAGCAGCGCGAAGCCGACCGCATTGTGGAGATTTTTAACCGGATGATGGAGCAACTCAAAGAAGAACGCTTGCGTCTGCGCGAGCAAAACAACTTTCTCGATCTGCTGATTAATGCTTCGCCCATGGGGGTGATTATTCTTTCGCTCGACGAGGAGATTACGATGACCAATCCGGCCGTGTACAAACTTTTTGGCTATGATCCGGCAGATGCCGACGAGTTGAAGGGGAGGTTTCAGGGCAAACGACTCGACGCGCTCGAGAGTCCGCTGGGCGAAGAGTTGGCCCGCATTCCCAAAGACAGCACCGTAACCCTGCGACTGGGCAATGGTGATATTTATCGTTGCAGTAGGTTGTCGTTTCTCGACCGCGGTTTTGCCCATCCCTTTATCTTGATCGAAAGCATTACCGACGAGGTGAAGAAGGCCGAAAAGAAAGCCTACGAGAAGGTGATCCGGATGATTGCGCACGAAGTAAACAATACGACGGCGGGAATTACGTCTACGCTGGATACGGTGCTTGATATCCTCGAAGGGGAGGAGATGACGGACGTAAAGGAGGTGATCCAGATATGCTCGGAGCGTTGCTTTGTGATGAGTAACTTCATCACGCGCTTTGCTGAGGTGGTTAAGATTCCGGAGCCGCAACTGGAGCATCGCGACTTAAACAAGTGTGTCGATTCGGGACGCCGTTTTATGGAGATGATGTGCGCCGACCGGAAGATCGGTTTTCGGGTTTCGTGCTGTGAGGCTGCACTGCCGGTACAACTCGATGCCACGCTTTTCGAACAAGTATTGCTGAATATCGTTAAGAACGCGATCGAGAGTTTTCCCGATGGAGCAGGGGAAGTGATCATTCGCACCGAGACGGGCGCGGGAGGTAAGCCTTGCCTGGAAATTGCCAACAACGGAGCTCCCATCGACCGTGAGCAGGAAATGATGTTGTTTACCCCTTTCTTCTCGACCAAACCCAACGGGCAGGGCATCGGCCTTATCTTTATCCGCGAAGTGCTCATGGCGCATCATTGTTCGTTTTCCCTTAAGTCGTATCCCGACGGATACACACGTTTCAAGATTCAATTCCTCACTGCTTGAATGTAGTTCTTACAATCCGATAAATAGATCGTCGTTTAGTTCGAATCGTCAGGTGCCGACCTGACGATTCTTTTATAGTGAAGACTGAATCGTCAGGTCGCCATCTGACGATTCGTTGTTCATTAGGTTTGAATTGTTTGATGCCCATCAAACGATTCACTCTTCACGGTGTTTAAATCGTTCGATCGCCATCAAACGATTCTGTCTTCATGTATATTGAATTTCGTCTTCCCGATAAACGAAAACGAATCTACAATGAATGTATATAAATATTTAAGGAGTGCGATAATTACACTTATTTGTATAATTAAAGTGTTGTCGCGCAGTTTGTTTTCGTTTTTAACTATTGATAAAATCAAAATATATCTAGTTTTTTTGGGGTAATAAGCCCGTGTTAATTTTGAATAATGTGTATTATTCATGATTGTCTGTTTATTTTCAAGGGGTTCTTGCAAGAGTTATTTGTGATATAGAAAGAGTTTTATGGTAATGATACCGTTTTTTATATATCATTAAACGAATAAAAGGGTGTTAAAATATGTATTTAAGAAAGGGGGCCTCGAAACCAATGAAACCTTCAATTACATGGATTGTTTTTTTGATATAGCTCGCTCGAGCAATGTATTAATCATTAAACTAATTATGTTATGGACACAAAGACTAATGGTTTTGGAGATATTTGGAAAGATGGTCAAATTGTAGAAGACGCACCAAAATGGGCAACCTATCGTAAGATTCAAGTAAAAGAATTCCCTTCACCTTTTAGAGGTAGTGCAGATCCTTTAGCAGATTCAATAGCTAAGGCTGTGAAGAAAATGGATCAATTGAAACCCGATGCAACAACCGGTGGTCCGGTGTTTTTAGGAACAGATCCGACATTGCACTATACTTATCCTGAAGTTAAGAATGTAAAGATGCCGGAGAAAGGTGAACAACTAGATCAAGTAATTGATGAGGTTGTGAATTTGTTCCAAGGCGCACCTAACTGGGGAAATCCATTGACAATGTGTAACATCATACCTCAGTGTAATACTGCCGGTATTGTTGCATCTATGGTTAGTCAAATTTTTGCTCCTAATATCCTTGAAGGAGAATATTCATATAACGTACATAAAGCAGAGTTGGAAACTGCCGGTATGATTGCTAATCTTATCGGATGGGAACCAACAAAAGCCGGAGCTATTTATACATGGGGCGGTGGCGGCTGTTGGACATATGCAGTAAAATATGGTCTAACAAGAGTTTTGCCGGATTCACGTTACAAAGGTATTAGAACAGATGCTAAGATTCTTTGTTCGGAACAAGCACACTATGCACAACAAAATGCTTCAGACTGGATGGGTATTGGTATGGACAATGTAATCCGTATTAAAACAGATCCCGAAACCAATCAAATGGATGTGAAAGATCTTGCTTACGTGATGAAAGATCTTACATCAAGAGGTATTCCTGTTGCAACAGTGGTATGTACTATGGGTACAACAGATGCTTGTGCATTCGATCCTGTCGCAAAAGTGCGCGAAGTAATGGATCAATATCCTAATCCAAAAGGTTTTGGTAAAGCAATTCTGTATTGTGACTGCGTAGTGGGATGGTCATGGATTACATTCAAACATTATGATTTCGAAAAGAATCCGCTAGGCTTCTCTGCCAAAGTGCTTCCTGTACTTAAACGTAATGCAGAAATGTACAAAGAAATCTACTTTGCAGATGCAATTGGTGTAGACTTCCATAAATTAGGCTTTGCTCCGTATGTAAGTAGTTGCTTTGTTTATCAAAATGCGAAAGAATTTGAAGATCTACACCGTCGTGGTGAAGATGCTTATCTTCAAGTAAGAACACCTTATAACCCAATGTATTATACTTGTGAGGTTTCTCGTACAAGTTCTGGTTCATTGGCAGGTTGGGCTACTTTGAAGTATTTTGGAATTGAAGGTTTTCAAGCAATCATTGGTGGTATCGAAGAGGTTAAATATCACTTGTATGATTTAATTCAACGAAGAGATGATATGGTTGTTGCGAATCCAGATGATACCGGATTTATTACCTTGTTCAGACCTTATCCGGCAGGTGTTGATGCTCGCAAACAATTTGAAGAAGAGTTGAACGATCCAAATAAACGTTCAGAGTTGATCAAGCATAATCGCATTATTCATGCAATTGGTGATAAACTTTACGAATGGTATCGTGAGGGTAAACAAATAAACGGTAAGTATACTCCGTACATGAGTTTCAGTACCGGATTTAGAACTACAAATTATAATAGAGACGAACATGATCCTGAAGCTGTAATTTATGCGATCAAATCATTCCCTATGAATGTATTTGTAACTCCTGAAGTAATGGATCATATGTTGGTTTGTGTTGAAGCTGCACGAGATGAAGTGATTAAAGAGTTTAATCAGATCTAAGCATCTTTTTCTAAATGTATATTCAATGATCTTCTTATTGATAATGATATAATTATAACGTGTGAAGAAGATGTATTGATTAAAATGTTTTGATATATAGTTTTAGAGAGGGGAGGTATTGTTTATCGGCCAAGGCTGATGATAAACAGGATTATTCCCCTCTTTTTTTATGTGAAAAAATTAAGCATATGGCAACAATACCAAATAAATCTGATACAGGAGGAAGTCCCGCAAAAAAAACGGCTGTTATTAGTGTAATGGCATTCGCAATCATGAATGTAACCACGATTGTAAGTTTAAGAGGAATGCCTTCTCAAGCTGAATACGGACTAACATCTATATTTTACTACCTATTTGCAGCAATCGTATTTTTGATTCCCGTTTCATTAGTAGCTGCAGAGTTGGCTTCTACTTTTCCTAAAAAGGGTGGTATTTTCCGTTGGGTAAGTGAAGCATTTGGTCCACGTTGGGGGTTTGCGGCAATTTACTATCAATGGCAAGCGATTGTAATTTGGTTCCCAACGGTTCTTATCTTTGCCGGGGTTTCAATTGCATATATCTGGTGGCCTGAAAGTTTTGACGCAAAATTGGCAGGAAACAAGTTGTATATGATTGTAGTATTGCTGGGTGTATATTGGTTAGCAACCTTGAATACTTTTAGAGGAATGAAGTCTTCTTCTAAGTTAAGTACAATGGGTGGTTTCTTTGGTACAATTATACCGGGTGCTATCTTGATCATTCTAGCGATTGTATATTTAGCAATGGGAAAACCGGTGTATCTACCGCTAGATAAACCTTTCTTTCCGGATTTTACCGATTTCAACAACTTGGTTTTAGCAGCAAGTGTGTTCTTGTTTTTTGCTGGGATGGAACAACAGGCTGTGCATATTGAACAGATGCGAAATCCGGCTCGTAACTATCCGATCTCCATATTAATTGCAACTGTTATTACCATTGTTATTTTTATTCTATGTACGCTGGCAGTTGGAATTATTATTCCGGAAAAGGATATTAATCTTACACAAACCTTATTGATTGCATATCGCGATTTGTGGGCAAATATCGGTTTGTCCTGGATGGGTAATATCATGGCTATTATGTTAGCATTTGGTGTTTTAGGTCAGGTGAGTGTTATTATAGCCGGTCCATCAACAGGGCTTTTGGCTGTAGGCAAGGCCGGTTATTTACCTAAGTCTATGCAAAAAACAAACCATCACGGTATTCAGGTTCCTATTTTATTGGTTCAAGGTATCTTTATTACAATTCTGACTTTCGTAATGACGGTACTCCCTTCTGTTCAATCTGCTTATCAAATATTGGGACAGTTGGCGACAATTATTTACCTGATCATGTACATTATTATGTATGTAGCTGTAATTAGATTGCGTTATACACAACCAAATAAAATAAGACCGTTTAAGATTCCCGGTGGTTGGGTTGGTATATGGATTGTAGGAATACTTGGTTTGATAGGTGCTCTTATTGCTACGCTTGTTAGCTTTATTCCTCCATCACAGATATCTACAGGTAGTCCGGCGGTTTATGTTGGCATCTTAATCTTAGGTACTTTATTCTTTGGAGTAATACCTTTCATCATCTATGCACGACATAAAAAAGCATGGAAAGATCCGAATTCTGATTTCGAACCTTTTGACTTTGAATTGGAAGGACGTAAACCTAGCCAAGTTTCTAAATGGCCTGCCGGATATGTTCCTTCAGCAAATCAAGAGCGTGTGGCTACTGAGCCAAAGAACTAATATTAGAAGGAAGATACAGACTCAAGGAATGCGAGAAGACTATATATGGAGAAAATAAAGATTGGAATAAATGGACTAGGAAGAATTGGTCGAATGATACTAAGAGCTGCATTGGAGCGCGATGATGTAGAAGTTGTCGGAATCAATGATCTTTCGAAGATTGATGACTTAATATATCTGATAAAGTATGATACACCACATGGACCTATTAATGACGCAATTCATAGAGAAAAAGATTTACTTGTTGTATCTGGAAAATCTATAAGGGTTACATCAGAGCCTAATCCGGTGAATTTAAAATGGGATGAGGTAGGTGCTGCATTTGTGATAGATGCTACTGGTCGGTTTCTTACAAGTGAGTGTGCGAAGTTACACCTCCATGCGGGTGCTAAATTTGTTGTCATGTCGGCTCCTCCAAAAGATGAAACTCCAATGTTTGTATGCGGAGTGAATTTGAAGAGTTATTCGGGAGAGCAAATTGTGTCTAACGCTTCGTGTACGACTAATTGTCTTGCTCCTTTGGCTAAAGTGATAAACGATCAGTTTGGTATTCTAGAAGGATTGATGACAACGATTCATCCGGTAACTGCAACTCAATGTACGGTAGATTCTTTTTCTAAAAGGGACTACCGTGCAGGACGAGCTTCCGGAACAAATATAATACCTTATACAACCGGCGCTGCTAAATCGATAGGGAAAGTGATTCCTGATCTAAATGGACGACTTACCGGTATTTGTTTTCGTATTCCTACGCTAGATGTCTCTGCGATTGATCTTACTGTAAAACTGAATATGCCTGCATCAATGGAGGATATTCGAGTTGCAATAAAGACTGCTTCAGAGACAAACTTTAAAGGAATTATTGGTTATACTGAAGACTTGGTGGTTTCTTCTGATTTCATGGGAGAAAAAAGACCATGCGTTTTTGATGCAAAAGCGAGTATAGCCTTAAATGATTCATACGTGAAGATTATCGCTTGGTACGATAATGAAATTGGTTATTCAAATAAATTATTAGATCTAATAAGGTATATAGATTTACATCGTAGTTTACATTCTTAAATAATTAGTGGTTTTTTAGGATTGTTTTTATGTATACCGGATATGGAGCTTAGGCTTACATATCCGGTATTTTTATGTAATGATTTGATCTTATTTCTTCCAGAAGCTTTCGATTTCTTCAAGGGTTTTGCCTTTGGTTTCGGGAACGAACTTCCATACAAACCATGCGGCAAGGATACCCATTGTTCCGTATACGGCATAGGCGAATCCATGATGGAAGTGTTCGGTCAAGTAGGCATTCTCATTGAGGATAGGGAATGTCCATGATACAAGGAAGTTTGCCAACCATTGTACGGCCACAGCGATTGATAGTGCTCCACGAATAGAGTTTGGAAATATCTCTGCAAGGAGTACCCATGCTACCGGTCCCCAAGAGACAGCAAAGGATGCTGTGTAAATAAGCATAAAGATAAGGGTAGTCAATCCTACTTGTTCGAAGTAGAAGGTTAGTGCGAGAGCAAACATACTGATCGACATTCCGGCTGCACCAATAATCATCAGAGGTTTGCGACCGAAACGGTCTACCGTAAGAATGGCAACCACTGTAAATGTAAGGTTGATGATTCCGACAATTATAGTTTGCAATAGTGACGCATCTGTGCCTGAACCGATCGTGCGGAAGATTTCCGGAGCATAGTATAATACGACGTTGATGCCAACAGCTTGCTGAAATACGGAAATAAGGATACCGATAATAATAACAGCCCATCCGAAGGACAACCATGGCATGTTCTTCTCTACAAGTGTATCCTTGATTTGAATCATTTCTCGTTTGGCTTCAACAGCTCCGTATAAACGGGTAAGAACGTTCTCGGCTTCCTGTGTTTCGTTTTTAAACATGAGAAAGCGAGGTGTTTTAGGTACAAAGAATAGTAAAACGAAGAATAATACACTTGGGATAAGCTCTGATGCAAACATCCAACGCCATCCGATGGTGTCGAGCCAGGTTGCGTCGCCTTGCAATGCAATGAAGTAATTGACAAAGTATACAACGAGCATACCGAAAATAATGGCGAATTGATTCAATGAAACCAGCTTACCGCGAATGGCGGCAGGTGCAATTTCGGCTATGTACATCGGTGAAAGCATTGAGGCGAGTCCTACGCCTACGCCTCCTACGATTCTAAAAAAGATAAGAGAAGCAACGGTAGGAATATCGAACGGTGCAAAGTAATCGGGTAATGCGGAACCCAAGGCTGATATTGAGAATAAGAATGCAGCCAGGATAAGACCATTGCGTCGTCCCATGTGTTGACTGATGGGACCGCCCAGCATACCGCCGACGATGCATCCGATCAATGCGCTCGAAATGATAAATCCTTTGATGGCACTTGCCATGTTGTCGGTGAGTCCGTATACTTCTCTAAGAGGAGTTACAAAAAAGTGATCGAGAGCTTGTGTTGTTCCGGATATAACAGCCGTATCGTATCCAAAGAGTAATCCGCCGAGCGTTGCAACCAGTGTGATCCCGATAACAAAGCGGGTGTTGAATGTTGTGTTGTTCATGGTGTAGGTATTATGAAATAAAAAAAACAGACCGTTCGAAGCCGTGTATTTTAGGCTTTCAGACGGTCTGTAAATATAATGATAATTAGATATGCTGGTTAAGGATGCATTCGAATAGTTCTTGTTTTCCGCTGCGAGTTTGTGGTTCGCCGTTTTTCAAAGCATACGAACGCAAGTCTTCAAGTGTAAGCTTCCCTGTTTCGAATGCTTCACCTTCTCCTTGATCGAAAGACGCATAGCGTTCTTTTCTCATCTTCAAATAATCGGAGTGTTCAAGCACATCTGCAGCAACAAGCAATGCTCTTGCAAAAGCGTCCATACCACCAATATGCGCAATAAAGATATCTTCCAAATCGGTTGAGTTACGACGAGTTTTTGCATCGAAGTTTGTTCCGCCGTGACCAAGTCCGCCGCCTTGAAGCAATACCAACCAAGCTTCAGTTAGTTCTTGGATGTTCATTGGGAATTGGTCTGTATCCCATCCGTTTTGATAGTCTCCACGGTTTGCGTCGATACTTCCTAGCATACCGGCATCTACACATGCTTGCAATTCGTGTTCGAATGTGTGTTGTGCTAGTGTTGCGTGGTTCACTTCAATGTTAAGTTTGAAGTCTTTGTCGAGGTTGTAATGACGAAGGAAGCCTATTACGGTTTCTGCATCGAAGTCGTATTGGTGCTTTGTAGGCTCCATTGGTTTCGGTTCGATCAGGAATGTTCCTTTGAATCCTTGTTTGCGTGCGTAGTCACGAGCCATGGTTAGCATCATTGCTAAGTGTTCTTTTTCACGCTTCATATCGGTGTTAAGCAAAGTCATATATCCTTCGCGTCCACCCCAGAATACATAGTTTTCTCCGCCTAATGCAATGGTTGCGTCGATTGCGTTTTTAATTTGTGTTCCGGCATATGCTACTGCATCGAAGTCCGGATTTGTAGCAGCTCCGTTCATATAACGATGGTGGCTGAATACATTTGCTGTACCCCAAAGTAGTTTGATACCTGATTCTTGTTGTTTTTGCTTTGCATATTCAACCATCGTGTGAAGACGTTTTTCGCCTTCTTCGATTGATTCGCCAAGCTCTATTAGGTCTACATCGTGGAAGCAGTAGTATGGAATTCCGATTTTTGTCATGAACTCAAAGGCTGCGTCCATTTTGTCTTTGGCTCTTTCTTCTGCTGTTGTTGCTTCGTCCCATGGGAAGAATTTGGTTGCTCCGCCAAACGGATCTCCACCGTCTCCGCAAAGGGTGTGCCAGTAAGCCATTGAAAAGCGGAAGTGCTCTTTCATGGTTTTGCCCATAACGATACGGTTAGCATCGTAAAACTTAAATGCCAATGGGTTTTTAGACTCTTTTCCTTCAAATTTGATCTTTCCAATACCCGGAAAGAACTCTTTTTTTCCTGTTACGATATTCATGGTATGAATTATTTAATTTGTAAATGCTTAGTTGTTTAATGCTGTTTGAAGATGTTGTTTCCATGTTTCATATGCATCGGCATATGCTTGTTGGTTTTTCAGATCCGGCTCTGCTACGTCGATACGTCGAAGCGTTTCGAAGGCTTCTGCAGGTGTTTTGTATATTCCGCAACCAATACCGGCTCCTCGTGCTGCGCCAATAGAACCGTCGGTGTCGTATAGTTCGATCATTGAGTTGTTGATGGTTGCCACGGCTGTGCGGAAAAGTGGACTGAGATACATATTTGCATGTCCGGCTTTGATTACATGGGTTTGGATGCCTACTTGCTTGAGTATGTCGATTCCATATCTAAAGGAAAAGGCAATTCCTTCTTGTGCGGCACGCATCAAATGACTTCTGTCGTGTATGTTGTAGTTGATTCCATGCATCGATGCTGCGATTTCTTTATTGGCCAACATGCGCTCGGCTCCATTGCCAAACGGTAATATGGATATGCCTTTGCTTCCTACCGGCGCTTGTGCGGCAAGGTTGTTCATGTCGGCATAGCTCATTTCCGGTGTAGCAATATTGCGGCGAATCCATGCATTGAGGATGGATGTGCCGTTGATGCAAAGCATTACGCCTAGTCTGTTTTCTGTTGGGGTATAGTTGACGTGAGCAAAACTGTTTACGCGTGACTGTGCATCGTATGCTACTTGATCACTGATACCATATACCACTCCTGATGTTCCGGCTGTTGAAGCTATCTCTCCGGGATTGAGTACATTTAGTGATAATGCATTGTTGGGCTGATCTCCGGCACGATAGGTAACGGGGATTCCTTCGGTCAAGTTTAGGTCTGCCGCGGCTGTAGCTGTGACTTCGCCCTGCATGCCAAAAGTGGGAACTAAAGGTGCTAGAATTGATTCTGAAAAGCCGAACGCGTTTAGCAATGGCTTCGAAATACATTTATCCTTGAAATCCCAAAAGATTCCTTCGGAAAGACCCGATCGAGTTGTGGTTGCCATATTGGTCAAACGCATGGCAATGTAATCTCCAGGAAGGAGGATCTTATCTATTTTCTCAAATATGTGAGGTTCGTTCTCTTTGATCCAAGCTAATTTTGAAGCGGTGAAGTTGCCCGGAGAGTTGAGCAAATGCGAAAGACAGTAGTCGCTTCCTAATTTGTTGAATGCATTATTTCCATAAGGAACACCTCGACTGTCGCACCAAATGATAGCCGGACGTAATACGTTGCCCTCTTTGTCGATAACGACGAGTCCGTGCATCTGATATGAGATACCGATTCCCTTTATTTCTTTGGGGTCTATTTTTGCTGTTGAAAGTATCGAGTGTGTGGCAAGCTTTAGGTTTTTCCACCACACTTCGGGATGTTGCTCTGCCCATCCGGCTTTGTGGGCAATGATTTCCATTTCCGTTTTAGGGAAGAAGTCTGTGGCAATACATTGGCCGGTTTGTGTATCAACGAGTGATGCTTTAACCGACGAACTGCCTATGTCGTATCCGATTGTATACATAAGTGTGTTGTTAAATCTACATGGTAATAAAAGGTTGTCTCGATAAATATAGAGATTTAATTGAGATCGCGTAACGTTTTGTAATATAAATAATTTAGGGTAGATGAGGGGTGTGTTGAAATTATGTGTAGACTGTACACTAAAGTCTTTGAGGAAGTATTAAAATTACAAGGATGATTGGCGTGGATATTGTTAGTCGTAATCTACAATAAGTAGGCACATGTAAAAAAAGTTAACGGGAGCACTCAGTTTAGAGAGTACCCCCGTTGTAAGATCTTATTTAGAATGATCTGAATTACAATTTAGCACGGATTGCTTCGCTTTCTTTTTCGAAACCTGGTTTGTTTAATAGAGCAAACATGTTCTTTTTGTATGCTTCTACTCCAGGTTGGTCAAATGGATTAACGCCTAGTAAGTAGCCGCTGATACCGCAAGCTTTCTCAAAGAAATAGAATAATTGGCCAATGTAGAATGCATCTAGTTTTGGCATGTCAATCTTCATGTTTGGAACACCACCGTCTACGTGTGCTAGTTGAGTTCCTAACTCTGCCATTTTGTTGACAAAGTTTACACGTTTACCGGCAAGGAAGTTCAAACCGTCAAGGTCTGTGCTGTCTGTAGGGATTTCAACGCAATGATCAGGAGTTTCAACAGAGATTACTGATTCGAAAATAGTACGTTCACCTTCTTGAATCCATTGTCCCATTGAGTGAAGATCGGTTGTTAAGTCTACCGCAGCAGGGAAAATACCTTTGTGTTCCTTACCTTCACTTTCACCGTAAAGTTGTTTCCACCATTCACCGATATAATGAAGTTTTGGATGGAAGTTACAAAGGATTTCAATTTTTTTACCGTCTTTGTAAAGTTCATTACGTGTTACAGCATATAGAGCAGAAAGGTTTTGTTCGAATGGAACGTCTGCGCCAGTTGCTTTTTCCATAGATGCGGCTCCGGCAACAAGCTCTCTGATTGAGAAGCCGGCAGCAGCGATAGGAAGTAAACCTACCGGAGTAAGAACAGAGAAACGGCCTCCTACATTATCAGGGATGATAAATGTTTTGTAACCTTCTTGGTCTGCCAATGTGCGAAGTGCACCTTTTGCAGCATCGGTAACAGCAACGATTCTGAGTTTTGCTTCTTCTTTGCCAACAGCAGTTTCCAATTGGTTTTTAAGAATGCGGAAAGCCAAAGCCGGTTCGGTTGTTGTTCCTGATTTTGAGATGTTGATAATTCCGAATTGTTTTCCTTGAAGGAATTGAGACAATTCGAAAAGATAATCTTCACCAATATTTTGACCTGCATATACGATAACAGGATTCTTACGGTCTCTTTGCAACCAATCGAAGCTATTGCTTAAAGCATCGATTACAGCTTTTGCTCCAAGGTAGCTTCCGCCAATACCAACAACTACGATTACTTCACATTTTGCACGTAGCGTAGCAGCTGTGGCTTCGATGTCGGCAAGATGCTCTTCTGTAATTGAAGAAGGCAAATGCAACCAACCAAGGAAGTCATTACCACGACCAGAGCCGTTTTCTAATATTTCAATACACTCTTTTGCTTTAGAAGCTTGAGCTTCAATTTGGGCTTTTGTTACATGACCCAATGCTTTTTCAATATGTAAGCTAATGTTCTTCATATAATTGATGTTTGAATAGAACCTTCTAAAAAGAGAAAAGCTCTCAATCCGAATTCGTTTAGAACAGGATTGAGAGCTTTTATTTTATCATTTAAATGTTTCGGTAAGTTGCTTGATCACTGCCGTAGACGACTTCTTGTTGTAGAGAATGTCATACACAGCATCCAGAATAGGCATATCTACCTGATATTTCTCGTTGATTTCTTTGATGCATTTAGTACCATAGTATCCTTCAGCAATCATTTCCATTTCGAGCTGAGCTGTTTTAACGGAATAGCCTTTCCCAATCATTGTACCGAATGTACGGTTACGACTAAATCGAGAGTAAGCTGTTACGAGCATATCTCCTAAATAAGCAGAATCACTGATATCACGCTTTAAAGGATGTATTGCTTGAACAAAGCGATCCATTTCTTGGAGTGCATTTGAGATAAACACAGCCTGAAAGTTGTCTCCGTATTTTAAGCCATGGCAAATACCGGCAACAATAGCATATACATTCTTTAATACAGAAGCATATTCGATACCGATAACATCGTCACTAACAGATGTTTTTACATATGAATTGGTGAATACTTTCGACATCACTTCTGCATTTGCAATATTAGGACATCCTACGGTAAGGTAAGAAAGTCGTTCTAATGCAATTTCTTCAGCATGACACGGACCACCTAATACAGCAATATTCTCGACCGAAGCCTTAAAAAAGTCGGCAAAATAGTCAGATACCAACTGATTTTCATCGGGTACAATCCCTTTGATTGCCGAGATGATAAATTTATCATTTAGGCTTGTTTTTACTTTCTTTAAGTGCTGCTTAAGGAAAGGTGAAGGGGTTGCGAAGATCAAGGTGTCTGAGTCCTTAATTGCCTGATTGATGTTGGAGTAGAAGTTGATCTTACTTGTATCAAACTTAACTCCTGTCAGGTAATAAGGGTTATGTCCTAATCGCTTAAATTCGTCAATGCGGTCAGGGCGACGTACATACCAATTGATACTATCCTGTGTGGAAAGTACAATTTTAGCAAGAGCAGTAGCCCAGCTGCCTCCCCCCATTATGGCTATTTTTCCTGGCAATTTCATGACTTTCTTTTTACTTAAGTCTGTCTCTGTCTTCTGGTGCCGATTATGCTTGTTGAGCATTTGCGATCCATCCTTCTACTTCTTCAGCTTTCGGATTTGACAGTTCGAGCTTGTATTTTTTATTTAATTCACACATCTCTTGTCTTACTTTGTTCGCATTTGCTCCGGCAAATGTTTCAAGTGTAAGATAGCCTGCTTTATACAAAACTGGTACCCAGTCGGTAGGTACACCAAGAGCTGCAAATTTTTCTACTGAGTCTTTCTTTTGAGTCTTCTCCGGACGCATTTGTGGGAAGAAAAGTACTTCCTGAATGCTGATTTGTCCTGTTAGAAGCATAACAAGGCGGTCCATACCGATACCCATACCCGATGTTGGAGGCATACCATACTCCAAAGCACGGATAAAGTCATTGTCGATAAACATCGCTTCATCGTCTCCTTTTTCTGAAAGCTTCAATTGATCTTCGAAACGTTGACGTTGATCGATTGGATCATTTAGCTCAGAATAAGCATTTGCAAGTTCTTTACCATTCACCATCAATTCGAAACGTTCTGTTAGTTCCGGATTGTCGCGGTGTTTTTTAGTAAGAGGAGACATCTCGATTGGATAATCGGTGATAAATGTAGGTTGGATATATTTACCTTCACATTTTTCGCCGAAGATCTCATCAATAAGTTTTCCTTTACCCATTGTTTCGTCTTGCTCAATGCCCAATTGTTTGCATACATCACGCAATTGATCTTCGTTCATATCAGCAATATCAATTCCTGTATGATCTTTAATCGCATCGATCATGGTTACACGTTTGTAAGGAGCTTTGAAGTTGATAACGTTGTCTCCAACCTTAACTTCTGTTGTACCCAATACATCCATGCAGATTTTTTCAAGCATTTGTTCTGTAAATGCCATCATCCAATTGTAGTCTTTGTAAGCTACATAAATTTCCATTGCAGTAAACTCAGGATTGTGAGTTCTGTCCATACCTTCATTACGGAAGTTACGTGAAAATTCATATACGCCTTCAAAACCGCCAACGATCAATCTTTTCAAATAAAGCTCGTTTGCGATACGAAGATACAATGGAATATCCAATGCATTGTGATGTGTAATAAACGGACGTGCCGCAGCACCACCCGGTATATTTTGCAACACAGGAGTGTCTACTTCTAAATAACCTCTCTGATTGAAGAATTCTCTCATCGAGTTGAAGATTTTGGTACGTTTAACAAATATGTCTTTTACATCTTCGTTTACGACCAAGTCAACATAACGTTGACGATAGCGTTGTTCCGGATCTGTGAAACCGTCATATACAACACCATCTTTTACTTTTACAACAGGAAGTGGGCGAAGTGATTTAGCAAGAACGGTTAGTTCTTTTGCATGAATCGAGATTTCTCCCATTTGTGTGCGAAACACATATCCTTTGATACCGATATAGTCTCCAATATCAAGCAAACGCTTGAATACTGTAGTGTAAAGTTCTTTATCTTCGCCCGGACAGATATCGTCACGAGTGATGTATACCTGGATTCTGCCTTCAGAGTCTTGTAATTCGACAAAAGAAGCTTTACCCATGATACGACGGCTCATAATACGGCCGGCGATAGATACTTCGCGAGGCTCCGCGTCATCTTGAAAAGCCTCTTTTATTTCGGTTGAATGTGCATTTGTTACATACTCGGCTGCCGGGTAAGGCTCAATTCCGCACTTACGCAGCTCTTCCATACTATTGCGTCGAACAATCTCCTGTTCGCTTAATTCTAATAGATTCATTCC
>X396_Morelets_crocodile__coassemble_16_pt1 | contig 24900 bp, 21 predicted proteins | sample X396_Morelets_crocodile__metabat2_low_PE_001 | metagenome-assembled genome bin X396_Morelets_crocodile | reverse complement strand
AGACGCAAAACTAAATCATTAATCTTTATGTTAGTATTTAAAACAAAACTAAAACCAAACAAGAACGTTATGAAAACATGGCTATCGGCATTATGTCTTAGCTCTTTTTTTCTGGCACAGCCTATGCTAGCTGCCAGCACGAACGAAACAGGGCCGACGCAGCCGGAGAATGTTGTAAATATCGACTCTGCTGTTGCTCAAAACAGAGATGACTTTCGTTTGTTTCGAAAGATCAAAATGAATCGTGACCTCTTAAATATTAAGATGGATATGCGTATCGACTTTGATGGTGCGGTAAATCAGCACACCAAAGACGTTGCTGCGTTTAAAGCCAATGCTTTCAAATTAGTATTGCAAGGCGACATTACACCAAACATTAGTTATTTGGTGAGACAACGTTTAAACAAGATCGGAGATCTAGGAAAGGACAACTTCCTAGCAGGTACAGACTTTGCTTTTGTAAACTTCAAACTAGGCAAAGGATGGGATCTTACTGTGGGTAAACAACCGGTACAGTTTGGTACTTTCGAGTTTGAATACAATCCGGCGGATGTGTACTTCTATTCTCTTCCGGGAAGCTCTCTTCAAGGATACTCTACGGGTATCAATGCTGCGTATACTTACAAAAAACAACAATTCAACTTCGAAATCACAGACGCTTCGGGTCCTGAGTTTTCAATTCCGGGGTATGACTTTGCTTTCCACTATTCATTCTTGTGGGTTGGGGATCTATTTAACGGACTTTGGAAAACACGTTGGGGATATAACCTTACGAATGTTGCCAAAAACCAAACGACTAGCTGGTATACCATCGGTAACCAATTTATGCTAGGTCCGGTAAACCTTCAATTGGAGTATATGAATGGTGATTATTATCAAGAAGACTTCTCGAACGTATTTACATTGAATAGCGTTCGTCAAAACGGTCCGATTGATATGAAAGCAGAGAACATGATTTTCGCCAGAGACCAAGCTGCCATTGTACGTGCACAATATAACTTTGGTAAAAACAACGAGTTTGTAATGTGGCTAAAAGGTATTTACGACCAACGTCAAGATAAAGAGCTAAACGCAGAAGTTCTTCACAGATGGACTGGTGCTTTTGTTTTTGAATATTATCCGTTTAATAATACAAATTTGAACTTCCACTTTTCTTATGGCTACCGTTACACAAGCTTGAATACAGCAATGTTTTCAGGTCTTCCTAAAGGAAACAGCGAAAACATGTTTATTACAGGTTTCAGATGGTTGTTTAACGTAAACTAATTGCCGAGATAAGGTCTAAGTAAAACCATTAATAATTTCAACAATGAAGAAGTTAAGTTTATTATTCGTACTGATGCTTGCGGTTGTATCGGGCGCGCAAGCACAAACAAAACCTCGTATCGTTATTATTGCAACAGGTGGTACTATTGCCGGTGCAGCTGAAACGTCTACATCCGGAGGTTACACAGCCGGTGTTGCAACAGTGGATCAATTGATCGCAGCTGTTCCTCAGTTAACGGATCTTGCCGATATCAAAGGAATCCAAATCTCAAATATCGGTAGCCAAGAGATGAACGACAACGTATGGTTGGCATTGGCTAAAGAAATCAACAAAGTATTTGCTGCAGGTAATTGCGACGGTATTGTTATTACTCACGGAACAGACACTATGGAAGAAACTTCATACTTCCTAAATCTGACCGTAAAAAGCGACAAACCTGTGGTATTGGTAGGATCAATGCGTCCATCTACAGCTCTTAGTGCTGATGGTCCGTTGAACTTGTTCAAAGCTGTGGCTCTTGCATCAAATCCTCAAGCGGTAGGTAAAGGTGTAATGGTATTGATGAACGACTACATCCTAGGTGCAGACGACATCACTAAAACAAATACTACAAACGTAGATGCATTCAAATGTCCTAACTACGGTCCGATGGGTGTTATGTACGAATCAACTCCTTTCTTCTCAAGAAACCAAATCAGACGTCATACAACACAAAGCGAATTTGATGTTACAAACCTAACTAAACTTCCGGTTGTTGATATTCTTTACGGATATGCAAACGCATCTCCACTTCCTGCTGAAGCATTGGTGAAAGCAAAAGTAGATGGTATCGTACATGCAGGTGTTGGTAATGGTAACATTTATCCGGCTGTAATGAACGTATTGGACAAAGGTGTGAAACAAGGTATTCAAGTTGTAAGATCTAGCCGCATTCAAACAGGTATGGTACCTCGCAACGGTGAGGTGAATGATGACGAGCACGGATATGTAGCTTCATATTTCCTTGGATCTCCTAAATCAAGAGTTCTTTTGATGTTGGCTTTGACTAAAACAAAAGACACAAAAGAAATCCAACGCATGTTTATGGAATATTGATTCCTCCAACATAATTATACAAAGAGAGCGACCCCGTTTGGAGTCGCTCTCTTTGCATATTATGGTGTCTCTTTTATAATCCTAAAGAATCAAACAAGGCATCAACTGATTTTTCAATCGTTTCTTCCGATCCTAAGAGTTGCACATATTTACTACCCACGATAGCACCGCGCGCATGACTAAAGGCCGATTGAAGGGTCGTATTGTTTGAGATTCCAAATCCGATAAGACGCGGATTCTTTAGCTCCAACGCATTGATACGTTCAAAGTATCCGATCTGTTCTTCGGAAAAGCGATCTTTTGCCCCCGTAGTGGAAGCTGAAGATACCATATAAATGAATCCGTTCGTAAGATCATCGATCTGGCGAATACGCGCCTCGGAGGTTTGTGGCGTGATCAACATCGCCATGTGCAATCCGTACTTATCCGTGATTGCTTTATACGTTTGCTCATACTCTGCAAAAGGCAAGTCCGGAATAATAAGTCCGTCGATTCCCACCTCAGCACATTGCTTGCAAAACTCTTCAAATCCGAACACTAAAACCGGATTGAAGTAAGTCATCAACACCAATGGAATGTGGATACGCTCGCGTACGTCTTTCAATTGAGAAAAGAGCAAACGCAGGTTCATTCCGTTTTGAATAGCCACGTGGCTACTTTGTTGAATCACCGGTCCGTCTGCCAAAGGATCTGAAAACGGAACTCCGATTTCAACCATGTCTACACCTTTAGCTTGTAAAGCTTCTAATACGGATAATGTACTGTTTAATTGAGGGAATCCGGCGGTGAAGTATACCGATAAGATATTATTTTGTTTTGTTGCGAACAACTGATCTATTCTATTCATCTTGACGAAGTTTATGGATAAAAGAAGAAAGGGTTTCTATATCTTTAAATGCTGGGCTTATTTCAAATTTGCTGTTTAAGTCTACTCCGTAAAGCTTGGGATGCTTGTAGGCTAAAAGTGATTCATAATCTTCGGGACCAATGCCACCGCTCAATAGAAACGGAACCTGCCCGGAGTAATTATCAAGGATGCTCCAGTCGAACTTCATTCCGCTACCTCCATGACCTACACACTTGGTGTCAAATAAAAAAAGATCTGCGACATCTGTATAGTCACTGCAAAGCAATAAATCGGAAGGTTGCTCGATACTGAATACTTTAAACACCTCGACTCCGAGAGATCTAACGGTGTTACAAAACTGTGGAGACTCATTGCCATGAAGCTGCACCGCATCTAAACCACATGCAGCAACAATGCTTCGAATGGTATCGAAGTTTTCATTTACAAACACACCCGTTTTCTTGCAACAACAAACTAAGCTTTTGATCATTTCATAGCTTTCTTCGCTTACATAGCGAGGAGACTTTGCATAGAAAATAAACCCTATATAATCGATTGGTTGCATCGTGAGAGATTTGATATTCATCTCCTCCCTCATTCCGCAAACTTTAATTCGTACGTTATTTTGATTCATTGAATGAATTCTTGTTTTCAAGCAGGCATCGACTGTAATGCTCCTGCAAACGAAACCAAAGCTTCGCCCGGACGATGATGCTTCATAAAGTTTTCGCCCATCAGGAATCCTTCATATCCTGCTTTTCGAAGTGTATCTAGGCTATCTGTTGAGGAGATTCCACTTTCAGAGATCTTGATAAACTGATCCGGAATCAATTCGGCCAAGCGAAGTGAATTCTCTAGGCTTGTCACAAACGTCTTCAAGTTTCGGTTGTTTACCCCTACCATATCCGGACCGGCAACAATTGTTTCCAATTCTTGCTCGTTATGCACCTCTAGCAAAACCTCTAGTCCGAGCGAGTGAGCCAACTTCGTAAAATGAGTTACCTCCTTCACCAACAAAGCAGCCGCGATAAGCAAGATACAATCTGCTCCCACTGCTTTTGCCTGATAGATTTGATAATCATCCACAATAAAGTCTTTGCGCAAAAGTGGAGTTGATGTAAGTTGTCTTGCTCTGCGCAAATCATTCAACGACCCGCCAAAGAAGAGTTCGTCGGTAAGTACCGATATCGCCGCAGCTCCGGCATCAGAATATGCCAAAATCGTTTGCTCTACGCAAGCGTCGGGATGAATCCAACCTTTCGAAGGTGATTTTCTTTTAAACTCGGCAATTATACCATGAGGTGATGTCAATATAGACTCTTTAAAAGATACAGGTACGCGATCTAGCAACTGTGTTCTAAGCAAGTGATCGAGACTAAAAGCAGCTTTGTGACGTTCTACCTCTTTCTTTTTTTGTTCGATAATCGTATGCAGGATATTCATAGTAATAAATCTTTTTACGAGTTTAATGACTGAAATTGCAAGAACGACTTCTTCGCGGCACCACTCTCGAGCGATTCTCTTGCTTGTGCCAAACATTCGGAGATAGTTAATGCATTGTTTGCTGTTTGAATAGCAAACGCTGAATTTGCGAGTACACATGATTTTTGTGCTTCTGTCGCGTGATTTTCCAAAACATCCAAGAATATTTGTGCTGCCGAAGCAACCGAATCTCCACCAGAAAGAGACTCTTGCGAACAAGTCTGGAAATCCAGATCTTCCGGATTATAGATAAATTCTCCCTTTGAGGTGACAACTTTAAATGGAGATGTCAACGAAATTTCATCGTATCCATCGAGACTATTTACAATCGCAAATTGCTCTGATGTATGCTGATACAGATAAGAATAAAGTCTTGCTAACTTTAAATTAAACACGCCAAGCAGCATTTTGTTCGGACGAGAAGGGTTAACGAGAGGACCAAGTATATTAAATAACGTGCGCACACCTAACGATTTGCGCGCCGGAGCAACTCTTTTCATCGCTTCATTAAACATTGGAGCGTGCAGATAGGCAACTCCGGAGGTCTCAATCGAACGTTTTAACACATCTTCATCATTTGAAAATTTTATTCCCAAATGCTCTAAAACATTAGATGCTCCACTAATCGAAGAGGCACCAAAGTTACCATGCTTCGCCACTTTATAACCTGCACCGGCAGTTACAAAGCACGAAAGTGTAGAGATATTGAACGTATTCTTATGATCACCACCAGTACCAACAATATCTACTGCATCAAACTCTTTCAAATTTACCGGACGTGTCATCATCAACAACGCTTCGCGAAAACCAAAAAGCTCTTGAATGGTGATACTACGCATCAGGTAAGTAGTAAGAAAAGCAGAGATCTGACTGTCGTTGTACTTTCCTTCAGCCATATTGATCAGCACATTTCGTGCCTCCTCTTGCGAGAGGGTCTGATGTTCGATGAGTCTATTGAGTAAACTTTTCATATGTTTATTGCTTTAGGAAGTTTAAAACCATCTCTTTACCTTGTGGAGTCAGCACCGATTCGGGGTGAAACTGAATACCATGCACATCGTATTCTTTGTGCTTCAATGCCATGATAATCCCCTCATCATCTGTAGCCGTAACTGCCAGTTGACTTGGAAATCCATCGGTACTTACAGCCCACGAATGGTAGCGTCCCACTTCCAATTCGGTAGGAAGTCCTTCAAACAAGACATCGTTCTCTACAACTTGAATGTGCGAACTGATTCCGTGAAAAACAGAAGGCAGGTTGATCAATGAAGCTCCGAAAGCTTCGCCAATAGCCTGATGTCCCAAACAAACGCCCAATATACTCTTATGCGGAGCAAAGCGCTTGATCAGCGGAAGAAGCAAACCGGCTTCGGATGGAATGCCCGGTCCCGGTGAGAGTATAATCTTGTCGAATCGCTCTACTTCGTCCAGTGATATGCAATCGTTGCGATGTACTTCTACATCTGTGTAGCCAAGCTCTCTTACAAGGTGATACAAGTTGTATGTAAAAGAGTCGTAATTGTCGAATAATAAAATCTTTTTCATTGTTGTAGTCTTGTATTAATAGAGCGTTTCGGCCATATCGATTGCCTTTTTCAATGCCCCTAGTTTGTTGTTTACTTCTTGCAATTCGCTTTCTGGATTCGACTTAGAAACCACTCCGGCTCCTGCCTGATAGTACAATTTATTTCCTTTGCTTACAAAAGAACGGATGGTAATTGCCTGATTGATATTCCCATTAAGTCCGATATAACCAATACATCCGCCATAAGCTCCGCGGTCGTGTATTTCCAATTCGTCGATAAGCTGCATCGCTCTGATTTTAGGAGCACCCGAAAGTGTTCCGGCAGGAAACGAATCGGCCAATACTTTGATGGGATTAAAACCTTGAGGCAACACCCCGCGAACACGAGATACCAAGTGAATCACATGTGAATAGAAGTGTACTTCTTTGAAGAAATCGATCGAAACCGACTCTGCATTACGGCTCAAATCATTGCGAGCCAAATCAACCAACATCACATGCTCGGCATTTTCCTTCGGGTCTTTCAACAACTCTCGTCCTAGCTCGGCATCCTTTTCGGGATCGCCGGTACGACGGAAAGTTCCTGCAATCGGGTCGATGTAAACACTGTTGTCTGTAATGCGACAATGTGTTTCGGGCGAAGATCCGAATACTCGGAACGAGCCAAAGTCGAAGTAAAACAAGTAGGGCGATGGGTTGATCGAGCGAAGAGCGCGGTACACCATAAAGTCATCTCCTTGAAACTCTTGCACAAATCGGCGTGATAGTACCAACTGGAATACGTCTCCACGGTTGCAATGCTCAATACCTTTGCGCACCATCTCTTTGTATTTCTCGCCATCGATGGTAGAGTATTCTTCGCCTTTTACAGAGAAACCATACGAAGCAAAATTGCGACACATCAGCAGCGTTTCGATCTCTTCCATGCGCGAAGCTTCTCCTTCTTCTACATTCTCGATGATGGTAAGCTCATTTTTATAATGATCGATCACCAACACAAAACGATAGAAGATATAGTACATATCCGGAATCGACAGTTCGCTTTTCTTCGGATTCTGAGGTAGTGACGTTTCGAAATAACGTGTAGAATTGTAGGAAGTAAAGCCAAAGAACCCGTTTGCCTCAAAAGCGATATCATGTTCACTTTCAACTTTAAATCTGCCGATAAACTTATTTAAGCAGTTTGTAAGAGACAAGTTTTCTTCAACCGTGTAAACAATCTCTGTTTCTTCAGAGTAGTGCTTTGTTACTTGATTGTTTTCAAGCTTAAAGAAAGCTCGGGGTTCAATTCCGATCAGCGAATAACTATTTTCGTGTCCGCGTGAATCAGAACTTTCAAGCAAGGCCGACTCCGGAAACAAGTCGCGCAGCTTTAGATAAATTGAAACCGGCGTTTGCAAATCGGCAAGTAGCTTCTTGCTATGTGATTTTATATTGACTTTCATACCCACAATTCTAATGTTGTTTTACTTCATCGAACGCTTTTGCATTGCAGCAACATACGTTTCCATATCTTTATCACCTCGGCCCGAAACCGTAAGAACCACCACATCATCCGGTGCAAATTCTTTACGTTTCAATACAGCCAAAGCATGCGATGATTCCAAAGCCGGAATAATACCTTCTATACGTGTAAGTTCAAATGCGGCATCCAATGCTTCCTCGTCATTAACTGCCAATACGCGAACACGTCCGGTGTGAGCAAGGTGCGCATACATAGGTCCGATACCCGGATAATCAAGTCCGGCAGAAATCGAATAAGGCTCAACCACTTGTCCGTTCTCATCTTGCATTACCAATGTCTTACTTCCGTGAAGTACACCGATTTTACCCAATTGAATAGTTGCGGCAGTATGTCCGGTTTCAACACCTAGGCCACCAGCTTCGGCAAGTAAAATCTCTACATCCTCATCGTCAAGGAAGTGATAAATTGTTCCGGCTGCATTACTACCACCACCAATACAAGCGATCAAGTAATCTGGATTCTCTCTGCCTTCTTTCTCTTTCAACTGTTTTTTGATCTCTTCGCTAATGATTGATTGAAGTTTGGCAACCATATCCGGATAAGGGTGAGGCCCTACAACCGAACCGATGATATAGAATGTATCTTCGGGATTACAACACCAGTCTCTGATCGCCTCGTTGGTTGCATCTTTCAACGTCATACTTCCCGATGTTGCGGCAACAACTTTCGCTCCCAACATCTGCATTTTCTGTACATTGATGTGCTGGCGTTCTACGTCGGTTTTACCCATGTAAACAATACATTCAAGGCCCATCAACGCACAAACCGTAGCCGTTGCAACACCGTGCTGACCTGCGCCTGTTTCTGCGATAATACGCTTTTTACCCATACGCTTAGCCATCAAAATCTGACCGATGGTATTGTTGATTTTGTGTGCACCTGTGTGGTTAAGGTCTTCTCTTTTCAAGTAAATCTTGCAGCCGTAAAGTTCTGAAAGACGGTTTGCATAGTAAAGCGGACTAGGACGTCCTACATAATCACGAAGTAATTGATGAAACTCTTCTTGGAATGAAGGATCTGCCAACTCTTTCAAGTATCTGTTTTTCAAATCCTCTACACATTGGTTTAGCACTTCCGGGATATATGCTCCACCAAACTCACCGTAATAACCTTCTGCGTTTACATTGTACTTGCTCATAATCGTATATTTTTTGTTTTTTTAATTCTTGAATGGGATAAAACGAAAAAAGGCCTGTCGTGAGTTACGACAGACCTTTTAATTCAGTTCTTATATCTTCTAGGTATATAGACAGGTCGACTTCCTCACATCTCTAAGAGTTGCAAGTGCCACCACCAAAATCTATTTACCATTTGTGTATACATAACGTATCTACTTTCTTTGTTTTATTTGCGGCAAAGTTATAAACTATTTTCAGTTATCAAACAGAATTGAATGAAAAAAGTTTGCATTATGCCCTTTTGTTTCTCAAAAAGCTACTAAATCAACTATTCTTCTTACTGATAATCAATGTAGACGGCATCTCTTGTAATGCTACATTCTCCGTTTCGGAAAGCTTGTTCCAAGCCTCGTAACTGATCACCATGAGTGCATTCGGACGTTTAAATGCTTCGGTAAGCGTGATGTTTACGAAACGAAAACGAGCCTCTTCGTTTTCAAGTTGACGCAATACCGAATACACATGCTGATTGGCTTCCGTTTCGGGCAAACTACTTACAACTAACACCGAAGCCATGCTGGATGCCGCTAGCGACTTGGCATAGTCGAGCATGAACATATCACGCGGTTCATCTACAATCATCAAAACCGTAGCGATCGAACTAAACCCTCTGTTTACAAAAACCCCTACTGTACACTGAGTCTGCTTGATAAACATTTTCGTCTTGTCTTTCAATAAATCGCCCGGATAAAACCATGACTCTTTGGGTTTCAAGGCGCCGAACATATGCATCAATTGATTCTTTTGACGCGTTACTTCCATATCCGACGGAACGTTAGACATCGAAATACCGGCTCCTACCAGCAAGAAATCATAGCCTTCGCCATTCACCATATCCACAATCTCTTGTCCGGCGTTATTAGATACGCCATATTTGGTATGTAAATCTACACTCATCTCCTTCGCGGCCTCCCTGATCGGAGCAAAGCTTTTACGCTCAATTTCTTCAACCATCAACGGATTCACATCGGTTCCTACCGTAAGGTGAAGTGCAGTGATAGAGGTATCTTTTCGCACACTATAGAACAATCGGGTGGCTACCTCGAGTAGCACCTTTCCGTTTTTAGCACGTCCGAACGAAAGCAATACCTTGACACCTCCCACCTTGTGAAATAGTTTCGATACATGCATTTTACGTTTTTCTCGTGCTTTGTATATGATATCAATCAGTGAAACCAGCGGACTTGTCATAAAGGTTGTAACCAGTGTCATCAACACCAACATTACAAAAATAGGAGGAGTAAGAATTCCCATTTCGTAACCAATGGTAAGCACCACCAACTCCATAAGCCCACGCGTATTCATAAAAGCGCCAATGTAAAAACTGTTCTTCCAGTTCTCTCCTACTACGCGCGCCGAAATGGCCGCACCGCCAAACTTTCCTACAATGGCCACAAAGATTACCAACAAACACATGCCGATAAGACTCGGTTCATTGAGCAAACCCAGATCGGTACGCAATCCGGTAGAAACGAAGAACAAAGGCAACAGTAACGAGAGCGAGACATCTTCGACCTTTTCTGTCATGATCTTTCTAAATTCGACGTTCGAAGGCATCACTACCCCCGCTATAAATGCACCAAACAAAGCGTGCAATCCTAAGATTTCGGTGAAGTAAGCAGAAATGATCAACACCATAAAGATCGAAGCAACCATCCCCTTGTTCAAAACCTCCTTGTTGTGATACAAGTTGCCCAGTATGCGAAGAAACGGTCTTACGACCATAAACATAATCACAATATAAAGGATGGAAAAGAATATATTATAAAGCGCACTCAACATGGAGCCCGCCTGCGCAATGGCAATTACGACAGCAAGCAAACACCAAGCAGTAACATCTCCGTTTGCAGCACTGGCCAGCGTAATTGTCCCTAAGTGCGACTTGGTCATCCCCTTCTCCTGAATGATACGAGCCAACACCGGAAAGGCGGTAATACTCATCGAAACCCCGATAAACAAAGCAAAGGAAACAAAGGGTGTACTTTTATAGGCGTATGCATCGTAAAAGAAATATGCGAGTAGCATTCCCAAAAAGAAAGGCACAATGGTAGAAGTGTGACTGATCAGTACCGTCTCGCGCAATCGCTTGCGCACTTCGGTTATATCCAGTTCCATTCCGATGGCGAACATAAATAATACGAGGCCAAACTGACTTAGAATCGTTAGATTACCCAGCGACTCGGGAGCAAATAAAAAGCCCGAAACTTCGGGAAAGAAGCGTCCCAAGATAGATGGGCCCAAGAAGATACCGGCAACGATCTCTGCAATTACGCTAGGTTGCCCTATTCGTGTAAAAAACCAACCAAACAGACGAGCCACCAACAAGATGGAAACTATCTGCAAGAACAAAATAGCTAAAGGTTCATGAATGTGGTGCAACAGCGATGTTTTAAACAAATCAAACGCCGCAACCAATGTTTTGGGCGCAGAATTTATCAATTCGGAAGCCTCTTCTCCCTGAAAAGCTTCGCCCACCATCACAATATACCACATACCCAATCCTAAAACCAGAATCGTAATAATATAGAATACAAGCCCTTTTAGTTTCTTACTCATACATTTATTCTTTTGAGTTTCACAAAGCTTTAGCCCTGTTTTATAAAAGTTAAAAATAACTAAAAAATTAATATTACAAAAGGATAGTTTATACTTTCCGCAATATTTAACATTCTCAACCGCTTATATCTTTCTCTTCCATTACCATATGCGTAGAATCTCAATTTATTGATTATTTTTGCAATTCAGGAATTAATTCCCACGACAAAATACAGTATGAGTTCATTAAAACTTATCGAGAGCGATCCATGGTTAAAACCTTTTGCAAAAGCAATTGAAGGTCGCCACAACAACACGCTGACCAAAGAAAAAGAGTTACTCTCTCATGGCTCAAAAACGCTTTCTGATTTTGCTTCCGGATATATGTACTTCGGACTCAATCGAAGCACCGACGGCTGGACATTCAGAGAGTGGGCTCCCAATGCCGAGGCAATCTACCTCATCGGAGATTTCAACCAATGGCAAAAGGAGTCATCGTATGCCTTGAACAAGAAAGAGTTTGGAATTTGGGAGATTCATTTACCACATGATGCCCTTAAGCATGGTGATCATTACAAGATGATGATTGAATGGCAAGGAGGAAGCGGCGAACGCATCCCGGCATGGGCTCGCAGGGTAGTACAAGACCCTGAAACTGCAATCTTTTCTGCACAAGTATGGGAACCACAGCAACCTTACCATTTTAAACACACAAAGTTCAAACCTCAAATCTCTCCGCTTCTGATCTATGAGTGCCACATTGGGATGGCGACAAATCAGGAGAAGGTAGGTACGTACAACGAGTTTCGTACCCAGGTATTACCACGCATTGCCAAAGACGGGTACAACGCGATTCAGATCATGGCCATACAAGAACACCCCTACTACGGGTCGTTTGGTTACCATGTTTCTAGTTTCTTTGCGGCATCGTCGCGCTTTGGTACGCCCGAAGAGTTAAAAGCTCTTATCGACGAAGCCCACAAGCTGGGGATAGCTGTTATTATGGATATCGTCCATTCGCATGCGGTAAAAAACGAACAAGAAGGACTTGGTTTGCTTGCAGGTGATCCTGCGCAATACTTTCATGGCAATGACAGACGCGAACATCCGGCATGGGATTCGCTTTGCTTTGATTATGGCAAAAACGAAGTCATTCACTTCCTTTTGTCGAACTGCAAGTTCTGGCTCGAGGAATACAACTTTGACGGATTCCGATTCGACGGAGTCACATCGATGCTTTACTACGATCACGGTCTGGGCGCAGACTTTACTACGTATGCCGACTATTACAACGGCAATCAAGACAACGACGCCATTTGTTATCTGACGTTGGCGAATAAATTGATTCACGAAGTAAGACCCGGCGCGATTACCATTGCCGAAGAGGTAAGCGGTATGCCCGGATTGGCAACCGGTGTAGCAGACGGTGGATATGGCTTTGACTATCGCATGGCCATGAACATCCCTGATTACTGGATCAAGTTGATCAAGGAAAAGAAAGACGAAGACTGGCATCCGTCGTCGATCTGGTGGGAAACAACCAACCGACGCGAAGACGAGAAAACAATCAGTTATGCCGAAAGTCACGATCAGGCACTTGTGGGAGATAAAACCATCATCTTCCGCCTTATCGACGACAAAATGTATTGGCACATGATGAAGGATGATACCGACGCTACGGTAGCACGCGGCATGGCACTGCATAAGATGATCAGACTAGCTACGCTATCGACCATCAACGGCGGTTACCTCAACTTCATGGGCAATGAGTTTGGGCATCCCGAGTGGATCGACTTTCCACGCGAAGGAAACGGCTGGTCGCACAAATATGCGCGTCGCCAGTGGGAACTTGCCGACAACAAATACTTAAAGTATCACTATCTGAACGATTTTGACAATGCAATGATCAAACTAATAAGAAGTGAGAAAAACTTTCAAGCATCGGAAATCGAGAAGCTGTGGACCAACGACGGAGATCAGATTCTTGCCTACCGACGAAAAGATTTGGTGTTTGTTTACAACTTCAACCCTGCCAAGTCGTTTAGCGATTACGGCATCTTAGCTCCGGCGGGAGAATATGAAGTGGTTCTCAACTCCGACAATCCTGAGTTTGGCGGATTCGGCCTTAGTGACGATTCGATTCATCACTTCACAGCCCACGATCCGCTCTATAAGAAATATCACAAAGAGTGGCTAAAACTATACTTGCCTGCACGCACGGCACTGGTATTACGTAAACTCAAAACCAAATAATAATTAGTAGTATGAATCTTTATCCATTCAAATTTGAACCAATCCTTAAAGGTGTAATCTGGGGCGGCTCTGACATCTGTCCATTCAAAGGGATCACACCGGTACAAGAAGGTATTGGCGAAAGCTGGGAACTTTCTCATGTAGACGGAAACGTATCTGTAGTTGCAAACGGTGATCTAAAAGGAGAATCACTTGATACGTTGATTAAGAACAACGGTGCCGCATTGCTTGGCCAAAAGGTAATGGATCAATTTGGTACAACATTTCCACTTTTGATCAAATTCATCGACGCAAGAGACGACCTTTCTATTCAGGTTCACCCGGATGATGCACTTGCAAAAGAACGTCACGACTCTTTCGGTAAAACTGAAATGTGGTACGTAATCAAAGCAGACAAAGGCACCGGTCTTTACTCTGGCTTCTCGAAACAAATCGACGCTAACGAATATGTGAAGTTGGTAGAAGAAGACAAAATCATGGATGTACTTCAACGTTATGAAGTAAAACCGGGTGATGTATTCTTCTTGCCTGCAGGTCGCGTTCACGCGATTGGCTCGGGCTGCTTCATCGCAGAGATCCAACAAACATCAAACATTACGTATCGCATCTACGACTATAACCGTAAAGATGCTAACGGTAATGGCCGCGAACTACATACAGAACTTGCTAAAGACGCAATCGACTACACGCTTCACGCAGACTACCGTACCAACTATACGGAAGCTAAAAACGAAGCTGTAAACTTGGCTTCTTGCAAATACTTTACAACAAACATTCTTGACTTGGATGCTCCAATCTCTAGAGACTATGCATCACTTGACTCGTTCGTTGTTTACATCTGTATGGAAGGTAGCTTCACAATGGAAGACAACAGCGGCAACAAGCTAGAAGTAAAACAAGGCGAAACAATCCTTCTTCCGGCTAATACAACTTCTGTTTGTATCCAACCAACTCCATCTACTAAGTTGATGGAAACTTACATCGGATAATAGCACAACTGCTTACGATAGTAACCGCCGGCGTCGCGCAACCTGTTTGCACGACGCCGGCTTCTTTTTATCCCCACGTCAACATCACCTCTATTTCTTTGTTTAACGATAGAAACATCTTCTTTTTATGAAGGAAACAAAAAGATTATTCATTTGAATAAAATATAGTTTACTAATTTTGCACAAAACAAACATCTAAACGTTATCTATATGGAGTTAATATTCAATCGGCAACAAATGATCAGTGCATTTGTCGTTTTGTTTGCAGTAATCGATATTACGGGGCTTATCCCGATTCTTCTCGACCTAAAAGCTAAAAACCAAGTAGTGCATGCTGAAAAAGCGGCCATCCTTTCGCTTGCTCTTTTCATCGGCTTCCTTTTTGGTGGTGAGGCTCTACTCCGTTTGTTTAGCGTCGATATTCAATCATTTGCCGTAGCGGGTGCTTTGGTTTTGTTTGTTATGGCGGTAGAAATGATCTTCGGTGTAGAAATCTTCAAGATCGACGGGCCTTCGGGCGCGACAACCATTGTACCTCTGGTATTTCCTCTTATTGCCGGCGCGGGATCGTTTACTACACTGCTGTCGCTACGTGCCGAGTATAACATCTTGAACATCCTTATTGCGATTGTATTGAATATATTGGTTGTGTACCTGGTATTGAAGTATCTCGATTTTATCTCAAGACTGATCGGAAAAGGCGGTGCTTACATTCTGAAGAAGTTCTTCGGTATTATCCTGCTGGCCATTGCGGTGAAGCTATTTGCTTCAAACTGGATGGCGCTTTTAAACATGGTAGACTAGTTTGACAAACCAAGTAAAGTGTATTTATAATCCTCTCAAGGATCATTTATAAACTAAGTGAAGAACGAATCGTCAGGTCGGGACCTGACGATTCGTTCTTCACTTGTTTTAAATCGTCAGATGGCGACCTGACGATTCTATTCTCATGTAGTTTATTTTTGCGGTTCGCTAATTCGCAATCGGAATATAGCTTTGTTTGTTTACATCCACCGCCTTTACCGAAGGTGTAGACTGACTCGACGAAGCCCGTTGATCATATACTAAGTCGAGTGTACGTGTAATGCCTAAGTAGTCGACATAACTAAGTTCGATATCAATCACCGGCTTGTCTTTTTCCTGCAATCCTTCAATATAAAAAGCCACATAACCTACGCCCCAATTGAGCAACCCATCGCCATAACTATTGTGTTTAAACTCTAGCTGCACGGCACCGTCTGCCGTTTTTTGTGGCATCTCGACCAGATTGAGCAGATGCGACTTGTTATCAAACCACATGCCGTATTCGATCGTAAGGTAGTTGCCGCTCACAAAGGCTTGTCGTATCTGAATGGCGTTGTTTCCCACTGCAGCAGTATCTGCCGCATTATAAAGAATCATATTTTTAGTAAGTATCTCTTGCGCGTTGACAAGCAGGATGTTCCATTGCTTTGCTCCCGGTTGTTCGAGGATTCCATAACCTAACAAAACGCGCGCACTATCGCGCTGCGGAAAGAATTGTTGCCACTCGCGTGTAGGGGTAAGGCGAATACCATCGTCTGTTACAAAGGCGTATTTATCTGCATTCAGGTATGCGGTAACCCATTGCTGGTAGATTGTTCCTTCATAATCGTCGTCGCTGCTGCATGAACTACCTAGTAGTACAAAAAAGGCGCATATATAGAGAAGGTAATTGTGTTTCATGCTTGTCTGATTATTTAGCTCTGATTTGTTTTGGCTCTTTTAATCAAAACAAGATGTTGCTTGTATTGTTTCTAAAAATTATTCAAGACAGCTGCTTTTAACACATAAATTTAACGCACAAAAAAGCAGCATACAGAAACGAATCTCTGCATGCTGCTTATATCATATCAACGTGTTACCGATGGTAACAACGTATGGATCAATAATTGTTGTACCAAACTGGTCCCGGCTTGTTGCCCATCTCGAACTCTACTGTTGCGCCGCTCATAATCTGATCGTTTGTGATATATGATTTGTCATATACCTGACCGTTTACTCTTACGCCTTGCACGTAGATGTTTTCTTTTGAGAAGTTGTGTGCAATCACTTTAAACTCTTTGCCGTTATCAAGCTTCATCGATACGCTTTCGAACAATGGTGTTCCGATTTCGTAGCGTAGAGCTACCGGATTAACCGGATAAATACCCATTGCGCTAAATACATACCAAGCCGACATCTGACCACAGTCTTCGTTACCGCAAATACCGTGAGGTGCGTTGCGATACAAGTCGTTCATTACTTGCGCTGCGTATTCCTGCGTTTTCCAAGGCTGATTAACGGCATTGTATAGGTAGATTACGTGGTGACTAGGCTCGTTTCCGTGTGCGTACTGACCAATCATACCTGTAGAGAAGATAGGAAGTTCTTCGTTTTCTTCCGGTACAAGTGTAAACATGCTGTCTAGTTTCGCAGCGAAAGGCTCTTTACCTCCTACCATCTCGATAAGACCTTCTACATCTTGCGGTACATACCATACATATTGCCATCCGTTACTTTCGGTGATGTGTTCGGTATATTCTTTCGGATCGAAGTTGGCAATCCAGTTACCTTTGTCGTCGCGAGGCTGCATAAAGCCTGTTTCCTTGTTGTACTGGTTGCGGTAGAATTGCGAACGACGGTAGAAGTCGTTGTAAATGCTGTCTTTGCCCATTGCTTTTGCCATCAATGCAATTGCATAGTCGTCGAAAGCATATTCCAATGTTTTAGATACCGACTCGCCTTCTTTGTTGTAAGGAACATATCCTAGTTGCTTGTACAAACCGATTGATCTGTATTCGTCGATGTTTGCAGTTTTCACGCATGCTTCAAGTGCTCTCTCCGCATCGAAACCTTTGATTCCTTTCAAGTAAGCTTCAACGATAACTGGTACCGAGTGGTAACCGATCATCATGTCTGTTTCGTTTCCTTGGAAGTTCCATACCGGAAGACGACCTGCTTCATCGTAGAATGCTAGGAATGAAAGTACCATGTCTTTTACACGTTCAGGGTGCATGTATGTGTACAATGGATGTGCCGCACGGTAGGTATCCCACAATGAGAATGTAGAGTAGTTGATCCAACCATCTGTTTGGTGAATCTTCATGTCTGGTCCGCGGTAACGGCCGTCTACATCCGAATAGATGGTAGGTGCAAGCATGCTGTGATACAAACCTGTATAGAAGTTTACAAGATCGTCGTGGTTAGGACCTACAGCTGTCATTTTAGACAACTCCTTGTTCCACATGCTTTTTGCAGCAGCTCTGTATCCGTCAAAATCGTTTGTAGTTGCTTCGGCAGCAAGATTCTTCTTTGCTCCGTCGATGTCTACACCCGAAATAGCCGTGCGCACTACAAGTTGCTCGCCTTCGTTCATGTCGAAATCGAAACGTGCTACGTAAGCGGTACCTGTACGACGCTTATCTGCCGGATACAAAATCTCTGTTGTATCCATATTGAATGCCTTGAAAGGCTTCGAGAATTTAGTGACAAAGAAAAGGCGTTGATCCGGTGCCCAACCTTCACTCATACGATATCCTTGAATCGTTACCGAGTCTACCACCTCTACTTGAGAGTCTTTTGTAAAGTCCCAGTTCATCGCTTTCTTCAAGTTCAAGAATACAGCCGCGTCACTCTTAGGGAATGTGTAACGCTGAATACCTGTACGCTCTGTTGAAGTTAGCTCTACTTTGATTCCGTAATCTTTTAGGTTTACCCAGTAATAACCTGGTTCTGCACCCTCTTCATCGTGAGAGAATTTTGAATGAATACCTAAGTCTCCTGCTGCCTCTTTGTAAGGAAAAGTTACAGGCATGAAAGAGAAGTCATACAAATCTCCTGCACCGGTACCAGAAAGGTGAGTGTGACTAAAACCCGCAATGGTACTGTCGGGATAAAAGTAACCGGCAATGCGATCCCAGCCGCTAATACCGTTATCAGGACTTAATTGCACCATTCCGAAAGGAACAGAAGCTCCAGGATATGTGTTTCCAGTAAAATCGGTTCCGATAAACGGATTCACATATTGGGTATAATCAATCTCTTTTACCGGTTCATGTTGCTGACCGCAAGAGCTTAACAATACTACGAGTGTTGATACTGCTACAAAAAATCGTTTCATTCAAAAAAATTTTAGTTTGGCTTTTACTACACAAATCTAATAAAGAAACAGCTTTGTATCAAGAAGGTTCCTCTTCTTTAGAACACATTTACAATTATTTACACCTGTAACATTTCGATTTTTCATATCTTTGTAGCGCAATTAAAAAACTATATTAAACCAAGATGAAAAGATTTTTATTCGTTGCACTAATCCTTGTGCTAGGATTTTCAGCTAAAGCACAAAACGTTCAGTTACATTATGACTTCGGTGGCGCACTTTACAACAAAGAGTTTGACGGTCGTCCGCAACTTACTACTACTGTTGAAATGTTCAAACCAGACGCTTGGGGTAGCACATTCTTCTTTGTAGATATGGACTACACTTCTAAAGGTGTTGACGCTGCTTACTGGGAAATTGCCCGCGAACTTAAATTTTGGGACGCTCCTTTCTCTGCACACGTTGAATACAACGGTGGTATCAGCCGCTTCATGGCAAAAAATGACTTCCTGTTTAACAATGCTTATCTTTTAGGTGCTACTTATACGCATAACAATGCGAACTTTAGCAAAGGTTTCTCTGTTACAGCTTCATATAAGTATATTCAAAAGCACAGCAGTCCTAACAACTTCCAACTTACAGGTACATGGTATATGCACATGAAAGAAGGAATGTTTACATTTAGCGGTTTTGCTGACTGGTGGAGAGAGAAAAATCCTCACGGTGATTTCATCTTCCTTACAGAACCTCAAATCTGGTTCAACCTAAACAAATTAAAAGGTGTGAACGAGAAATTTAACCTAAGTGTAGGTTCGGAGCTTGAAATGAGCTACAACTTTGCCGGTCGCGATGGCTTCTATGCAATCCCTACATTGGCTGTTAAATGGTCTTTTGACTGATAAATAACACCAGATAAAAGAGCCTGCTTTATTTCGAGTAAGTAAAGCAGGCTTGTTACGTCAAAACAGATTTATTGTAAAAACATACACTAATAAAAATGCTGCTAGAGAAGCTTCTGGGTTTCAACCCTAAAAAAATGTCGATGAAGACAGAGATATTGGCAGGTATCACTACCTTCCTTACCATGTCTTATATCTTGGCTGTCAATCCCGACATCCTTAGTGCCGCTTCGATGGATAAGGGCGCGGTATTTACCGCTACAGCTTTGTCGTCGGCAATTGCAACTATGCTTATTGCCTTTATGGCTAAACTTCCGTTTGCGCAAGCACCCGGGATGGGGCTTAATGCTTTCTTTGCCTATTCGTTGGTTATTGGTTTAGGCTACTCTTGGCAAGCTGCTTTGGCAGCTATTCTGGTTGAAGGTTTGCTTTTCATTTTACTTACGTTCTTTAATGTGCGTGAAATGATCATCAACACCATCCCGGTCAATCTGCGACATGCAATATCGGTTGGTATCGGTATGTTTATCGCGTTTATCGGTCTTAAAAACGCCGGTATCATTGCTCCGGACCCAAACACATTTGTAAAACTTGGTGAATTTACTCCTGCCGCAATTCTAGCCGTTATCGGTATTGTTCTTTCGGGAGCAATGATCGCAAAAGGTGTTAAGGGCGCATTGTTTTATTCGATTTTGATCTGTACCGTTATCGGTATTCCTATGGGCGTAACCCAAATGCCGGAAAACTTCTCTCCGGTCTCTATGCCGAGCTCACTTGCTCCTACTTTCCTTCAGTTCGATTTTGCGCCACTTCTTACACTTGATATGGCCATCATCATTTTCTCGCTTATCTTTATGGATATGTTTAATACTGTAGGTACGTTGGTAGGTGTGGCTTCAAAAGCTGACTTTGGACAACCAAAAGGTACCATTCCGAAGGCGAAAGAAGTACTTATGGCCGATGCTCTCGGTACTACAGTAGGTGCTTGCCTTGGAACGTCTACCGTTACTACATACGTAGAAAGTGCTGCGGGTATTGCCGAAGGCGGACGCACAGGTTTGACAGCCTTTGTTACTGCTTGTCTCTTTATCGTAGCATTGTTCTTCTCTCCGGTATTCTTACTTGTACCAAGTGCTGCCACTACGGGGGCTTTGGTGATGGTAGGTGTATTTATGATGGAGGTTGTAAAAGAAATTGAAATGTCGGATATCACCGAAGCATTTCCTTCGTTTATGACAATCTTAATGATGGTACTTACCTATTCGATTGCCGAAGGTATCGTTTTGGGTATGCTATCGTATGTATTTATTAAGATTGCAACAGGACGCTTTAAGGAAATCAGCATTACGATGTATATCCTTGCCGCATTCTTTATTCTGAAATATGTAATCTGATCTTACAGATATATACAAACAAAAAGGTCGCTTCCTGTTGGAGGCGACCTTTTTTATTTGATCAATGATTTTATTTTCGGATTAGTTATTTACTAAATCCAGACTATCTTCTTCGGGTTCGTCTTCTACCTTTTTCTTCTTTACAAAGAGTGCACTCACTTCATAAAGCATGTACAATGGTAAGAACACAATCGAGAGTGTAAACGGATCACTCGAAGGTGTAATAAATGCCGCAGCTACTAATAACGCTACGATAGCATATCTTCGGTACTGACTAAAGAAGGATCTGTCGAGCAAGCCTATTTGAGATAGCAACCACGATACCAAAGGCAACTCAAAAACAATCCCCATCACAAACACAAGCATATAGAAGTTGTTCATGTAGGAGTCTAGAGAAATTTGGTTCGAAATAGCTGAACTCAATTCATACGTTGCAAGAAAACGTAGGGTCATTGGAAAGACTAACAAGTAGCCTACTGTACAACCTACGAAAAACATAAGTGTTCCGAAAGTGAACACCCATTTCACTCCTCTCTTTTCATTGTCGTACAAGGCAGGACTAATAAACCTCCAAACTTCGTAAATCATATACGGAAAGCAAAGCAATAGAGCAAACCAAAAGGAAGTTGTCATGTGTGTGAAAAATTGCGATGCCAATTTGATATTGATAATATCGACATGAAACTCCTGATTACAAAAGTCGGGCAGTAAATACAGCGGCTCTGCCAAATTGAAAAGATGCTGAAGGCTCGTACCCATCCAGACCGAGAAATTACACATTTCCCGATATGTAATAAAATCGCCGGAACATGGCGCCATCACCACATTGTTGAAGATGGTGGGCATAAATGAGAATCCGGCAATAGCGAATACGAACAAGGCAAGAATTACACGAAAGATAGTCCACCGAAGCTCTTCCAGGTGATCCCAGAATGACATTTCTTCTGCTTGCATGGACTGTACGTTTCTTATTTCTTATCTGTGTCGTTGATGTTAATTTCGTCTTCGATACCTTTTACTCCATCTTTGAAGTTTTTCACACCTTTGCCTAGTCCTCTCATTAATTCTGGAATTTTCTTACCTCCAAACAATAAAAGAACAACTAAAGCAATGATAATGATTTCACCGGTACCTAGGTTTCCAAGGAATAGCAACTGATTCATAATATTTCAATTTTTAAGTATTAATAATTTTCATTGACTAGACGCAAAGATAGTATTTGTATTGAATTATGAATACAAACATCTCGTTTTATTCATAACTTTAGAGAAGTTTAATCTAAATAACACTGATAACCAAACACATACACCTGTTACAAATTTATTAACTTATTTATCATTCCGAAACAAGAAGACATCGAATAACAAGAATTAATAAGTAAAACTATGTTATTCGACACAACAAATCGGATCAACGCTTTCCAGAATTCACAGATACGCTAGGTGTGTGCAATTTTCAGCTTCCATATTTTTTCTATTAAAGCAAAATGATATATCTTCGCTCCCGATAACGATTTTGAAAGTCAACCCTTTTTAACGGGACAATACCAAACTTAAATAAATAAGAATGAAAGCATTTGTATTTCCAGGCCAAGGCGCTCAGTTCGTAGGAATGGGCAAAGACCTATACGAAAACTCTGCAATCGCAAAAGAATTATTTGAAAAAGCTAATGAAATTCTAGGCTTCCGTATTACAGATCTAATGTTTGCAGGAACTGACGAAGACCTTCGTCAAACAAAAGTTACGCAACCTGCAATCTTCCTTCACTCTGTAATCCTTGCCAAAACTCTTGGTGAAAACTTCAATCCAGATATGGTAGCAGGTCACTCATTGGGTGAATTCTCTGCTCTTGTTGCTGCAGGCGCTCTATCTTTCGAAGACGGACTAAAACTTGTTGCAAAACGTGCAATGGCAATGCAAAAAGCATGTGAAGCAACTCCTTCTACAATGGCAGCCGTTCTTGGTCTTACTGATGAGAAAGTTGAAGAAATCTGTGCTTCTATCCAAGATGCAACTGTTGTTCCTGCAAACTACAACTGCCCGGGACAAATCGTAATCTCTGGTACAGAAGAAGGTATCGACAAAGCATGCGAACTACTTCTTGCAGCCGGAGCAAAACGTGCTCTTAAACTAAAAGTAGGTGGTGCATTCCACTCTCCTGTTATGGAACCTGCACGCGCAGAACTTGCCGAAGCGATCAACGCTACAGCATTCACTGCTCCGATCTGCCCAATCTACCAAAATGTAAATGCAAAACCTGAAACTCAGCCTGAGGTTATCAAGGAAAACCTTGTTGCCCAACTTACAGCTCCTGTAAGATGGACTCAGTCTGTACTAAACATGATCGCCGACGGTGCTGACAACTTCACAGAGGTTGGTCCGGGCAATGTACTTCAAGGTCTTGTTAAGAAAATCGACAAAACAGTTACTACGCAAGGCGCTCTATAATTGCAAGCTTCGCTCAAGTAATAAACAAATAATAAGTCCTGATGCGTTTCCGTACAAACGGAACGCATCAGGACTTTCTTTTTGCACATAAAAAAAGTCGCTCTGCGATAACGCAAAGCGACTTTATATTGAATGTATCGTTATTTAAGCTCTGTAATAATTACTTCGCAAAGCTAACTGCTCTTGTTTCACGAATTACTGTGATCTTAACCTGACCCGGATAAGTCATTTCATCCTGAATACGTCTAGCGATTTCAGCAGACAAGTTTTCAGTGTCTTTATCGTCAATCTTATCAGCTCCTACAATTACACGCAATTCACGACCTGCTTGAATAGCATATGTTTTTACTACACCTGGATATGAAAGTGCCAATTGCTCAAGATCATTCAAACGTTTGATGTATGCCTCTACAATCTCACGACGAGCACCTGGGCGCGCACCTGAAATAGCATCACAAACTTGTACAATCGGAGCAAGCAAACTAGTCATTTCCACTTCATCGTGGTGAGAACCGATTGCATTGCAAATATCAGATTTCTCTTTATACTTCTCAGCAAGCTTCATACCAAGCACTGCGTGTGGCAATTCCGGCTCATCATCAGGCACCTTACCAATATCGTGTAAAAGACCTGCACGTTTAGCTTTCTTCGGATTCAAGCCTAGTTCGGCAGCCATAATTGCACACAAGTTTGCCGTTTCACGAGCATGTTGCAACAAGTTCTGACCATACGAAGAACGGTACTTCATTTTACCAACCAAACGGATCAACTCAGGATGCAAACCGTGAATACCTAGATCGATAACCGTACGTTTACCTGTTTCGATAACTTCCTCTTCAACTTGCTTGCGTACCTTCGAAACAACTTCTTCGATACGAGCAGGGTGAATACGACCATCTTGTACAAGTTGGTGAAGTGCCAAACGAGCAACCTCACGACGCACAGGGTCAAATGCAGAAAGTACAATTGCTTCCGGAGTATCATCTACTACGATCTCAACACCGGTAGCAGCTTCAAGCGCTCTAATGTTACGACCTTCACGACCGATGATACGACCTTTGATCTCGTCAGACTCAATGTGGAATACTGTAATTGAGTTTTCAATTGCAGTTTCTGTGGCAACACGTTGGATCGATTGAACTACAATCTTTTTCGCCTCTTTGTTTGCCGTCATTTTTGCCTCTTCGATGATCTCATTGATATAAGAAGCCGCTTGTGTTTTAGCTTCATCTTTCAATGACTCTACCAATTTCTCTTTCGCTTCTTCAGCCGAAAGACCTGATAGTTGTTCTAACGTTTCAAGACCTTGCTTGTGTAGTTTCTCAAGCTCTTGTTTTTTCTTTTCAACTTGATCTAATTGATTG
>X396_Morelets_crocodile__coassemble_15_pt1 | contig 25669 bp, 23 predicted proteins | sample X396_Morelets_crocodile__metabat2_low_PE_001 | metagenome-assembled genome bin X396_Morelets_crocodile | reverse complement strand
TGAGTGAGGCAATTAGTGAACTTGTAAAGCATCTCATTACATTCTTTAAACCAGCAGACTGTGATTCTATGACATCACTCATTGATTCTATGCCCATTATAACCTGTGCAGGAAAGAATAAGACCGGAAAGGTGGCTGCTGAGATTGCTACGAAAGGATACTGTTCTACAAAGAATATGTATTACTTCGGTCTCAAACTACATACGTTAGCCTTTCGTAGGAAAGGGACTATTCCATTCCCTGAAAAGATAATCTTATCATCCGCAGAGGTAAATGACCTGACAGTTCTTAAAAGAGAAGCAGCTGATACTCTTACAAACAGAGAAATCTTCGCAGATAAGATATATTCAGACTTTTCTTATTGGCCTGAGAAACAACAAGAACAAGGAGTAACGGTGCTAACTCCCGTAAAAGCAATAAAAGGGGAAGCTCCGGTTATTACTCACAGAGAAAAAGCTACAAGAGACCTCTTCTCTACAGCTGTATCGAAAGTCAGACAACCCATAGAATCATTTTTCAACTGGCTGAATGAGAAAACAAATATTCAAAGAGCGATGAAAGTCAGATCAACATCTGGACTTTTAGTACATACGATGGGGAAAATGGCCATCGCATTCATTTATCTAATTTTTTAAAACAAGAATCAGAATTCAACTACTGATTCGCATTTCTTATAAAACCCACTTATTATAGCATTTGTTTAAAGAAGGGATGATGGTTAAGGTTTAAATTATTGAAATTTGGTTATTCACATTGTGTTAGATGAGACAAATTAATTTACAGGGTATCTATTCTATTGATTTAATGAAAAAGGATAGTTGTAAAATGAGAGTATATCAACAAAGAAGAGAGGGAAGTTATATAAGTGAATATGCATTGAATAAATTTTGATGTTCAATGCATATTCAATGCATGATTGTTCTCTTATATCTTTGTTAATTTCAAAATATCGTCGCTTTTTCCGAAAAGATTAAGGATATCATTATCTTCAATAGTGGTTGTGTTGTCCAATTTTTCCACCACATACTTTTGTTTGTGTGTAATTCCAATTGCATTAACACTCGTTTTTTCACGCTCGATACAGACTAATCGAAGATTAAAATCATGTTCAAGATCAATATCTTCTAGGGTTTGGCCTACAAGAATTGCTGGAGCCTTAATCTTATAGATCGCAAGTTGATCTGTAATTTTTATCCACTCTTTAAATAAACTACCCATTAAGAACTGATTTGCAATCATGTTGGCATAATCAAGCTCTGGTGTCAAAATTTGATTGATTCCGATAGATCGTAATACAGTTTCATGCAGTTTGCTAGTAGCGCGCACAATAATATTTGAAACATGTAGTTTCTTGAGAATTGCCACAGTCTGAATCGAAATACCGAAGTCTTTTCCAAATGTAACAAATACTACATCTACATCTTTAAGCGGAAGCATCTTCAGCGCGCTCTCGTCTGTAGTATTTAAACAAATTGAGGCCGAAACAGAGTTTTTTAGTGTTTCTACTCGATGAAAGTCACTGTCTACAGCAATCACTTCATGTCCGAGTGCTGTGAACTTTTCAGCTAAAGCCATCCCCATGTGGCCAATTCCAATAACTATTATTTTCATAACGTGATACGTTAATTGATTATATCTAATTACAATGATTATCCTAATAATAAGCTGTCTTTCGGATAGTTATATTTTGACGGAGTAGTTTCTTTTAAGAAGCTACTGATAAACATAAATACACCAATACGTCCGATAAACATGGTAAGAATGATAAGGACCTTGCTAAATTCGGAAAGCGTAGGTGTGAGATTCAGGCTTAACCCTACAGTGCCAAGTGCCGAAATTACCTCAAAAACCAATGCGAATATTGGTTTGTCTTTCTCAGAAATTGACAATAAAAATGAAGCAATACAGATCCATATCATATAAAACATGATGATTACAAATGCACGTCTTATTGTAGAATGCATCATTTCTCTTCTGTATAATTCTAGCTTTTCTTTATTCTTTGCAAAATTTAAAGAAGTCAAAAACGCTATTGCAAATGTGCTGGTTTTAATACCTCCACCGGTCGACATCGGGGAGGCGCCGATTATCATCAGTATGCACGTGAGAATTAAAGCTCCATTTGAAAGTAATCCCATATCTACAGTATTGAAACCAGCTGTTCGCGGCGTAACAGATCCGAAGAACGATGTTATAAGTTTCTGTTTAGTGTCCATCCCTTCTAATGTGTTGTGCTGTTCCGTTATGTAATATAAAATAGTTCCGACAGCAAGTAGAATGATCGTGGTATTCATTACAATACGGGTGTGTACATTGATGATAAATGGCATGTGTTTGTAGCGTTTTTGAATACCTAATGCTATTTTTATTGCATTTACGACTGCATGTCTCAGAAGTTTCATATAATTAAACACGATAGGGAATCCCAAGCCACCTAATATAATCAAGATGGCTATCCAGAAATGAAGTCCATAATTGTGTCGTACAAGAGGGTCGTATAAGTTACCACTGAGAGTTGAAATTCCTGCATTACAAAATGCTGATATCGAATGAAATATAGCATAAAATATTTCATCTCCGGTTCCTCCCGGTAATGCACCACGAATCTCTCTCCAAATTAGATAAGCTCCAATTCCTTCGATTAATAAAGTGGTTAGGATAATGTAAACAATTGTTTGAAATAATCCGTTTAGATTATCTTCATTGAGCATATCTTTTAGCATTATCTGATGTGATATCTGTGTTTTACCCATAAAGGATAGTGCGAAGAAACTTGTAAATGTCATGACACCTATTCCTCCGATCTGAATAAGAAATAGTAAAATGATTTGTCCATGGAGTGTAAATGTTGAAGCGACGTCTACTGTCGTAAGCCCTGTTACACAAACGGATGTTGTTGCCATAAACAATGCGTCAATCATACTTATATTTGTATGAGTTGATTGTGGTAACATTAATAAACCAGCACCCACCAGTATCACAAATAAAAAGCTTGAAATGAATAATCTTGAAGGTCTAATATTAAGCTTGATTACTTCAAATAATTGACGAGATAGACATGTTGTGCTTACTGTGAATAACAGAAGATTGACAAATGCAGGAGCTGTGAAAAATGAGAGAAAAGGAAGGTTATGCATTACTTCTTCTCGAAATAAATATCCACTTATCAATGTGCCTATGATAAGCACATATAGCGTGAGATCAACATAGAGAAGCCGTTCGAGAATAATGTCTTTATAATTGATAATGTATCTACCGGTTAGTCCTACTAAAAACGTGAGAAGTATAAAGAAATTGATTCGATGTAGCAGCATGACGTCTTCTGCTGTACCTCCGAAACCTAAACGGTAAATTATAGTAAATATAGATGTGATTGAAGCAATTAAAAGAAATATTTCAGATGAAGATAAAATCGTGTCTCTTAATTTATTCAATGATTTCTTGATCTTAAAGATCACATTTCGAAAATTTTTCATAACGCTTATAATTCAGCATGGCTTTTGTTTGGCTATTATTTCTCTATTGAATTGTCGTATTCTATTCGTACAAACTTAAAAACTAAATTTAGATTGTGCGATTTTTTTGTAAATTATTTGTGTATTGCTTGTATGTAATATTTGTAAATTTATATATTTTTGCATCAAACGTGTCACTATTATGGAAATTGGTAAAATATTATATCCACATGTATCTGTGGATTGTGTGTTGCTTGGGTTTTCTGAAAATGAATTTAAAGTGTTGTTGACTCATATCGATGACCGAGAAATTGAGAAAACAAGAAAGCTTCCTGGGAGTTTGATTTATAAGAATGAAGATTTGGACGAAGCTGCCCAACGAATTCTTACAGAGTCAACAGGTGTAAAAAAAGTTGCATTGAAGCAATTTAAGTGTTTTGGATCGCCGAAGCGTACGGAGAATGAGAAAGATGTGAAGTGGTTGGAAAAGACTACCGATGTGAAAGCTGATCGTATTATAACCGTTGCTTATCTTTCTTTATGTAAGCTTAATACGCGATTGTTGGCATTGGAAAAGAATCAAACTGTTTCTTGGTGTTCGATCGACGAACTTCCAAACTTGCCATTTGATCACGAACAAATTGTGGTAGAAGCTATCCGAGAAGTAAGAAATTGGGTAGATCAAGACAATTCGATTGTGTTTGAGTTTCTACCTGCAAAGTTCACTGCTTTGGACTTGAGAAGGGTTTATGAAGCGATCTACAACAAAGTTTATGATGTCAGAAACTTCAAGAAGAAGATGAAATCGTTAGAATACATTGTTCCTCTCGAAGAAAAACAGCAAAATGTAGCGCATCGAGCAGCTCAGTACTTTCGATTCGATCGTGTTAAGTACAACAAATTGCATTCATCACTTAATTATTAAATGGAGAATGTTTGATTTTTTCATGAGTTCCGATTAAGTTTGTTTTCAAATTTATCGAAACTCATGAAAAATTTTCTTTTATATACCTTGCAGATTTGCAAGAAACTTATTTTACTATTCTTCTTTTCTAGTATCTTGTTTGTTTTAGCATATCGATTCATTCCCGTATATTATACACCGTTGATGTTTATTCGACTTTTTGAGCAATGGCAGCAAGATAAAGAGCTTATACTTGATCATCATTGGATCTCAATAGATGAGATCTCGCACTATCTGCCTATGGCGGTTGTTGCTTCTGAAGACAATCTCTTTTTGCGACATCAGGGTTTCGATTTCAATCAGATAGAGAAAGCTCGAGAGGCTGCGGATAAAGGAAAGAGGCTTAGAGGTGCTAGTACTATTTCGCAGCAAACGGCAAAGAATGTGTTTCTTTGGCCCGGACGTTCTTATATTCGAAAAGGATTTGAAGCCTATTTTACTTTCTTGATTGAGTTGGTATGGTCGAAAGAGCGAATAATGGAGGTGTACTTAAATTCCATTGAAATGGGAAATGGAATATATGGAGCGGAGGCTGTTGCGCAAGCACACTTCAAAACGACTGCGCGAAAATTATCAGCCTCACAATGTGCGCTTATCGCAGCATCATTACCAAATCCGATAAAAATGAATTCAGGAAAGCCCTCGGGATACATGCTTAAACGTCAAGGTCAGATCTTAGACTTGATGAGAAAGATTGAACCAATAAATATGGGTTATGGAGCAAAAATAACAGCAACGAATAAAACTACACAAGTGCAATTATGGAAAAAATATCAACTATTTCTAGCTTCGATCTTGGACGAATAAAATACCAAGAAGCATATAACTTGCAGAAAGAATATTTCAATAAATTGATTCATCAGAAATTAGAAGGTATACAAGGTGACGAATGCCTTTTACTTTGTGAGCATAATCCAGTTTTTACAATAGGGAAAAGTGGAAAAGAGAATAATATGCTTCTTTCTGCAGAGCGATTAGAAGAGTTGGGGCTTGAATACTTTCATATAGATAGAGGAGGGGATGTTACATATCATGGGCCAGGGCAAATTACAGCATATTTTATTTTCGACCTAGAAAAACATCGTTTAGGGCTTAAACAGTTTGTACATCAACTAGAAGAGGTCGTTATTCGGTTTTTGAAAAGATATGGTGTAAATGGTGAGCGAATGGATGGAGCAACAGGCGTTTGGATTGATAAAGACTTTCCCGGGAAACAACGTAAAATCTGTGCGATAGGAATTAGAAGTAGTCGATTTGTGACAATGCATGGAGTCGGACTTAATATCAATACTGATTTGGAAATGTTTAGGTTGATTAATCCCTGTGGCTTTATAGATAAAGGAGTAACGTCTCTTGCAAAGGAAATAGGAACTGAAGTTTCGATGGAAGAGGCAAAGTCTAAATTGAAAGAATGTATTGAGGATGTGTTTTTCCCCGTCGGATGAGTTGGTGCCGCAAAGATCGTTTTGCGACACCATGAAGTATATTCTTATTATTACTCACCCAACTGACTAAGAGCATATGCGTAAGCTCCTAGTGCGATTGCTTTGCTTGCACCCAACTTTGTTGTTGCTACGCCAAAGCGTTTTTCTGCATGATATTCTACTTGTTTGTCTGTGCCCGGAATGTTTACCATTTTCACACAGCCATCTTTGAAAGCATCAAACTCTGCATCACTGTCAAGATTGAAAGCTTTCATCGGCAAACGAGTAAATGTATTTCCATTTAGCAAAGAAATAGAGCTGTTCAACTCTCTTACCAATGCCGGAACAATGTATTTACCTGCACCAACTAGTCCACCACCGATAGCTACAATACCATCAATAAGTGTTACAGCTTGAGCAATTGCGTCACCCGCTATTTCACCTAGCTCTTCAAATGCTCCGATAGCTGCAGCTTTGTTTCCTTCGCGAGTACCTTCAGCGATGTCAAATATATCCTTTGGGGTTAAATCAGAATCATCACCTGAGCGTTCAGCGTATACACGTTTTACAGCTCTGATACTAACGCTTTCTTCAGCAATACAACTGCTGAACTTTTTGTTTCTGAAACACCAGATCTCTCCACCGGCAGCATTATCTCCCATATGAAGTTTTCCATCGACTGCAATACCTGCACCGAAACCTGTTCCAAATGTAATACCGATAAGGTTTTTATATCGTTTAGGGCTACCAGCATCTTCCAGTTTCTTATTCAGTTCGGGAAGTACACCTGCCAACGCTTCTCCGTATGCGTACAAGTCTCCATCATTATTGATATAAACCGGCATATCGAATTTTTCCTTCAAAAACGGACCAAGAGCAATACCTCCTCTAAAAGAAGGGAAATTGGTAAGGTCACCAATAATACCGTTTGGATAATCGGCTGGGCCAGGAAAAGCAAAGCTAATCGCTACAGGCTTTTCAGAAAGCTGTGTCATTACAGCTTCGAAACCGTCAACCAATGTTTGAAGGCATTTATCCAAATTAGCGGCATTAGAAGGATAGTTGATAGGCTTTACTATCTCCTCATTGCCTTGAATAGCGGAAAATACAAAATTCGTACCACCGGCATCCAACGTCATGACGATTCGCTTATCGTAATTATACATCTCTAGTTGGTTAAGTTATTCTTATATAATTAATTTGTTTCTTGCTTTTTTGCGGTAATTCCTTCAGAATTTGAGCTCTTTTAATGGCTCAAAAATGAAGAAACGATTGCGAATTAAACACTTTTTCCGCTTAAATTTTATCGATTATATTATTTTAGTCAGCAACAATTTGCTTTTTAAGATGTTGTATTAGCTTGCTCTGGTCTTAATATTCTGATTGCTAAAAAAATATCTACATTTTACCGTCTTCGTGAGAATGTAAAAAAGATTGTTCTCTTTAAAAATTATATTAATGAAATATCGGTAAGTAGATCTATTTTGTGCTGTTTGAAGACAAAAATAATATCGATACCTTTGTATCGTAAATTACAATTAATATATGGATATACAACAATTAAAAGAGCTTGCTAAGAAAGCAGAACCTTCAAATAAGGCATTTTTCAAGTGTTTAAAAAAGAATCAACTTCGAGAACTTGACGACACCATTCATGCACTTCATGAAGAAGTATTCGATGAAGTAGACTGTCTTGAATGTGCTAATTGTTGCAAATCTTTAGGCCCACGTATTACAGATAGAGATATCGATAAAATTGCCGGAGCACTACGCAAAAAGCCTCATGAAATAGTTGCCACGTATCTTCGTATCGACGAGGATGGAGATTATGTGTTTAAGTCGATGCCATGTCCTTTTTTGATGTCAGATAACTATTGTTCTATTTATAGTGATAGACCCAAGGCATGTAGAGAATATCCGCATACAGATCGTAAAAAGTTTATACAGATTGCAAATCTGACAATTAAGAACTCCTATACTTGTCCTGGTGTTTATGAAATCTTGGAAAGATTAAAAAAAGAATTCTAGAATAATGAAAACTTTTCTATATTTGTACTCAATATAAATCGGGTTCAAATGAAAAGTAAAAGTAGTTTTATTTATTCGTTGTCTTGCTTGGCATTGCTTGCAGGAACAGTATCTATGCAAAGCTGTAAAACAAAAACAGAGCAGCAGCAGGACAAAGCGCAGCTTACAGCGCAACTAATGGAAGACAAAGGTTGTTTGGCTTGTCACTCCGACGAGGCTGTATTGCCATTTTATGCATCTTTTCCTGTAATTGGAGATCAGGTTCAAAAAGATGTGAAAAATGGAAAACGTTTTGTAGATTTGCAACAAGTTGTAGATCAGCTAAAATCAGGCGGAGCTGTTTCTGAAGTAGACTTGGCTAAAATCGAGTTTGCAATGCTAGGTGGAACCATGCCTCCGGCAAAATATAAAATGGTACACTGGGGTAGTTCGTTATCGAACGATGAAAAAGCTTTAATTATTGATTGGGCAAGAGAAAACAGAAACAAACTATATGCTCAGTCAAACATTGCAGCAGAGTTTATGAATGAGCCAATTCGTCCTTTGCCAGATGCAATTGCATACAATGACGAAAAAGCACAGCTCGGTTTTAAATTGTATCATGATACTCGTTTGTCTGTAGATAATTCTATCTCATGCGCATCATGTCATGATCTTGGAATGGGAGGGGTCGATCGCAAACAGTTCTCTGAAGGAGTTAATGGTCAGTTTGGAGGAGTAAATGCACCTACTGTTTACAATGCAGCACTTAACTTTGTGCAGTTTTGGGATGGAAGAGCGGCAGACTTACAAGCTCAAGCAGGCGGACCTCCTTTGAATCCAATTGAAATGGCGTCTGAAAATTTCGATCAGATCGTGGCAAAACTTTCAGCAGACGCAGCATTCAAAGCTGAATTTGAAGCAGTTTATCCAGAAGGTCTTTCTGAAAATTCAATTACAGATGCGATTGCAGAGTTTGAGAAAACACTTATAACACCGAATTCTCGTTTCGATAAATACCTCAAAGGTGATAAAAACGCGCTTACTGCACACGAGGTTGAAGGATACGAGTTGTTCAAAGAAAACAAATGTGCTTCATGTCATACAGGTATCAATATGGGTGGTCAGAGCTTTGAAGCAATGGGAATCACTGCCGATTACTTTGCAGACAGAGGTACAGACATTACAGATGGAGATCATGGGCGTTTCAGCGTTACTAAAAATGAAAGTGACATGCATAAGTTCAAGACTCCGACATTGCGCAATGTTGCACTTACAGCGCCTTATTTCCATGACGGAAGTAAACAGACGCTAAAAGAAGCAGTGGAAGCAATGGCTATTTATCAAACCGGAAAAACATTAGATGCAGCGGAAGTAGATAAGATTGTACTTTATCTCAATTCGCTTACCGGTGAGTTAAATGGCAAGTCTCTAGAAGACTCAACTATATAATATAGGAAGTAAAACATTAAACTTATTGATATGAGAAGCAAGTTCTGTTTAGTATTAGGATTTCTGATTTCCACTTTGGGTATACATAAAGCAAAGGCTCAGGATGATAAATATAAGATAGGCCTTGCTTCTTTTTATTCAAAGAAACTGCATGGACGCAAGACTGCCAGTGGACAAACACATGATGCCAATGAATTCTGTGCAGCACACCCTACCTTGCCGTTCGGATCATTTGTACGAGTTACAAACTTATCAAACAACAAGCAAGTTGTTGTAGAGATAACCGATCGCGGTCCGTCTAAGCGAAGTAAACGCGTGATCGACTTATCGTATGCCGCAGCAAAGTCGCTTAGTTTCATTCGAAAAGGAATCACGACTGTTCTTGTTGAGGAAGTTCCCGGACCAATCAATTATTTTTTTCTAGATCTTTTACAACCATCACCTTTTCAAATAAATATTCCTCGCTTACCTCAGATAACACCTCTAAAAGTAAACCCTTCTATCTACTATGCTAAGCATAAACCACGTAGATTTTTGAAGTGAATTTATTGACAAAATGTATAGGAATTGTTCGTATTGTGCCCAAATTAGGATGAGTTTGTAGTGTATTTGTGGTCTGATTTGTTGTTTTGAGCGTCAAAATAACAGTTTGTCGAAGTTTTTATTGTTAAAAAAACAAATCAAAAACGAAACATTTAGTGCTTCACATTTAAAATACAATTTTGTCGTTTTGATATTTAAAATAAAAAAACCATTTCCCTTCTGCTATGTGTTTTGTAACATATACGTCTCAAGAAGTAAATAAGATCTTCGATTCTTTTATTCACATGTCATTTTGAAAACTTGTTAATCCGACATCCTGAAGGTTTAATTATACACAATCTGCTTTATCACCCATGCTACCTCGTTATTTGGGGATTTTATCTTTTATCAATTTATATAACTTTGGCACTGTCTTAAGCGATATCAGAATGCTTGTGTCAAATGGTTGTTGCTTTTATTTAATTGAATAAACAATGACTGTAGTTTGCTTGTTTGAGTAAAAACGATAAAGCAAAAACATGCACTCACATATAGTGACGACATGATATAAAATAAAAATTCATAGATTTTAAAAATACATTGTTATGAATAATCTAAACATCAAACTTTCGGGCAAAACAAGAACCGAACATGACTTATTGGGTGATAAAGAAATTCCTGTAGAATACTACTTTGGAGTACAAACAATGCGCGGTGTTGAAAACTTCGACATCAGTCACGTTCGTTTAAGTTCATTCAGAGAACTTATAGAAGGCTTTGCAATGGTAAAAGAAGCTGCTGCACTTGCCAATCATGATCTTGGTATGCTTAGTGATGAAAAAACCAAAGCAATCGTTGAAGCATGTAAAGATGTAAAATCAGGTAAACTTGATAAGCAATTTGTAGTAGATATGATCCAAGGTGGAGCAGGTACTTCTACAAACATGAATGCAAACGAAGTTATTGCAAACAGAGCATTGGAAATCATGGGTTATCCATTTGGGGACTATAAACATTGTCACCCAAATAACGATGTAAACATGGCTCAATCAACAAACGATGCATATCCAACATCTGTAAAACTTGCGCTTTTGTTGAGCAATAAAAAACTTATAGCAGCATTGAAAGAACTTATTGCTTCATTCAGAGCAAAAGGCGAAGAGTTTGCAAACGTAATCAAGATGGGTCGTACGCAATTGCAAGATGCAGTGCCAATGACACTTGGTCAAGAATTTGAAGCATATGCAGCCAACCTTTCTGAAGAAATCGATAGATTGGAACAAAACGTAAACTTGTTCCTTGAAGTAAATATGGGAGCAACAGCAATTGGTACAGGTATCAATGCCGACCCAGATTACTCTCCATTGTGTATCAAACACCTTAGAGAAGTAACAGGTATGCCAATTGTGATTGCATCAAACATGATTGAAGCAACAAACGATACAGGTGCATTCGTCATGTATTCATCAGCTGTTAAACGTTTGGCTGTTAAACTTTCTAAGATTTGTAACGACTTGCGTCTATTGTCATCTGGTCCTCGTACAGGTATCGGTGAAATTAACTTACCTGCAATGCAACCAGGTTCTACTATTATGCCAGGGAAAGTAAATCCGGTAATCCCAGAAGTAATGAACCAAATCGCATTCAAAGTAATTGGTAATGACCTTACTGTTACTTTTGCAGCCGAAGCTGGTCAGCTTGAACTTAACGTAATGGAACCAATCATTGTGTATAGTATGTTTGAATCTATCCATTTAATGATCAATGGAATGAACACACTTCGTACAAAATGTGTTGATGGTATTACTGCAAATGTCGATAGATGTCGTGATCTAGTTTATCATAGCATCGGTTTGGTTACAGCATTGAATCCGTATCTAGGTTACGAAACATCTACACGTCTTGCTAAAAAAGCGCTAGATACAGGTAAAGGTGTATATGACTTAGTACTTGAAGAAAACCTAATGAGTAAAGAAGAGCTTGATGATGTATTGAAACCAGAAAACATGATCAAACCTCGTAAATTTTACAAAGCATAATTTCCCTCGCAGAGTGAGTGACATTATATAGATTCGAGAATTAGAAGGCTCGGTTTCCGGAAACGGAAATCGAGCCTTTCCTCCTTTAGCACATTGTTGTTTAATAGAGATAACGTTCTTTATAGATACAGATCATATTCTATGTCTATGAAGTTATTCTAGTTCTTATATTCAAAGTTGCCATCTGTACTTGTTGCAGAATTAGCCGCATTATCTTGTAAGTAAAGCGTATTTATTTTGCTGTACTTCTCAAACATCTGCTTGGCAAGTTTGACTTCGTCGCCCTTCGGATTCGGATTGATATCTGCTTTCGGAGTTTTTGAAAATGCAATCTCCCAGTCGGCTAGGTCAGAATAAAACTCGTTACCTCTGAATGCTACGCGGCCATGATTCTGCTTTGCGTCATCATCGTTGTAGGGTTCACCCTTAGCCAATGATGTCTCCATAACATTATAAAGCTTTTTCCAGCGAGGGTAGTAGTAACGACGTATCAACCCGGCCCATTCTCTCCACGAATAGTCAAACTGAATGCAATTATAACCTTCAGTAAAGCCCCAAAAAGTAACCAACGAAGTTGCATCCTCTTCCAATTGGTCTTTCTCCTTTGAAGTAGTGCCCCAACTGCGCGCATCATTCACCCATTTATCAAAGTTCCACTCTGTACGAGAAGCCAACATTTTATCCGTGTCGAGCAGAAGTTCTAAAAACCTGTCGCGATGTAGCTTAAATGTTTTCAAATCGCCCGCTTTATATGCAGCAGTTGCAGCTTTATTGATCCGTTGAGCAAGGTTCGTCATGATTTGACGTTGCACATCTACGATATCGAAACGGTACAACTTTGATTTGCCCAATTTATTCGCATCTGCAAGAAGGAGTGCCTGAGCTTTATAGAGTACTTGTTCGTCGTATGGAATCTTGAAGCCTGCATTTGGGCCCGATTTCTTTACATTGATTGCAGGACGAGCAGCAATAACCGAACTAAATTCTACACCATTCGTACCTTTGCCATAAGCACTTTCGAGTAAGATGTACCAAGCCTTTTGCGCACTTTCACTTTTAGCACCATATGCACGTTCGGTATAAGCATCGAGCCACTCTTTGCAATCAATAGCACCTTCATAAAGAGGCATTTCATAAGCCAATGCATAATAAACCGGATTCTGTACAATAGACTCCATGAAAAGTCCCGAGCCAATTGCATTCGGAGTTTTATTCACAGCATTTACATATTGATTCGAAGCCACCAAGTCTAAATCACCGTGCATGTTGATGCGACCTCCAAAGTTGTGCAAATTGCCGGCAATAAAGTTATAACCCCAGAAGTCGTTACGGCCGCCATTGAGACACAAAACGATGATACTATCTTTTGGAAATTGCTCCAAGATTGGTTTGCGAATACTCCACGATTGCATGGCTACCATCGCATTCGGATCCGATTCTTTAATTACATTATATATGACGGTACCCACTTTCTCCAGATATGCATCTGAGTTGTCGGGCGGAGTACTTTCGTGAAACGGATCGGCCGCATACATGCCGTAATTACCAAAGAGTTTCTTTTGGTTCTCCATAAACTTCGCACCCATGGTCTTGAACAATGGATCTAGCGGGTCTAACTGCGACACGCCTTCAAAGCCATACCATTCGGGTTGTTGCGCAATCTTTGCATCCGGATATTTTTCTTTCAGAAGTTTGGGTACATATCCCGTAAAAGCTTGTTGGATTGGTTGCATGCCCAATTCGATTTGGCGAGTATAAATCTTACGCGCCAAGTCTTTGTGTGATTCAATCCAGCTCAAAGGAAGTCCGCCACCTATACTCTCGATATTTGGCATCCATTGCCAAGCTTGATGCGCCGGCGTAACAAGAAAGCTACGTGCTTCATTGTCCGTAAATCCCATGTCGAGAAGCGTGTGATACCAAACAGCATCGAGGCCGATAGTTTGCAGAGGAGTATTGATCGAGTTCATCGCCATAAAGTCGATTTCTCGTTCCCAACGTTCCCAATCCCACCAAGGAGCAGTATACGAGATCGTACAGTAATTAAAGTTTACGCGGTATTTCCCGTTTATGGTCTTTCGTTCGTTAGCAGTAGGGCGTACCAGTTTCTTTGGCAAATTGAGCTGATCACCGAACCATGAAATCTGACACTTGCAGTAATGCTTCAAGTACCAATTAAAAGCCGTTGCTACGGAGACAGGATTGTTTCCTTTTAATAGAACTTTACCATCTTTTGATCCAATCTCAAAGTAATCCTCGTTACTATTGTTAGCTGGAATAATTTCGATTGTAAACTGATTGGAATATCCCGGAGTAATGCGCTCAATAAGATCGAATGAGCTTTGCGTTTGTGCAAAAACTGCCATGTTAGCAAGCAGTATTATGCACAGCATAATAAGTCTGTTTTTCATCGGTATGTAGATGTATAAATAAATGTGTTTGCCAAGTATAGACCACAAATATATATAAACTATTTACTTTTTTTATTATGGATATACACTTATTGCATTCATGTCGAAATTGACGCAAACTTTCTTGTATTGATTGATTGCGCTGAGACCAATGCTACCATCGTTGGGCGAAATAGATAAATCGTCTTGCTGTGTAAGTACATTCACCGATCTTAAAGTTGTACTTCGATTGCCAATGGTGATTGAAAAAGAGGGCAATTCGTAGGCAATATCACTTACCTCGCCGGCTACACCACTTGTTTCGAGTAGCATCTTTTTACCGGCCTGCATCACTTGCGCTTGATTGTTGCTAAAGTAATTTTCGTTGAGAAAGAAATTATTAAAGCCGGTATCGAAAAACATGATTAGCGGATTCGAATCGTTCATACATGAAACGAATAAAGAGCCCTTCTTTATAAAGAAATTGTTTGTATAAGGATAACTGCTAGCCTGGCTTGGAATAACGAGCTTTTTATCTTGCAAAGCAAACTGTACCTCATGCAATCTCGAGATTACAGACAGACCGATTACCCCATTTACATGCTCGGCAGTGTTTCCTTCTTCGGGGATTACAACAAAAGGTATATTGGTAATTCGTATATCACCAAGCTTCAGCTCCTTTATAAGTGCAAGCTTACCCAAAGCTTGTCCGCCAAATCCCGACACAACAACCGAATCACATATAATCTGAGCATTCACCGCTTTTGCCATTTGCTCCGAGATTGCGCACTTAGCAGCCCCGGTATCGAAGATAAATACTTGTTCAGAACCATTCACGGTAACCGGAACATTAATTGAAGTACTCGCAGTTGTTGTTAGGCGGATTGTGCAATCCTGCTCAGGCATTTCTACTTGCAACGGAGCATAATAACTCAATGCGGCATATTGAGCGATTTGATCTTGCAACTCTGCAATAATAGCAGGAGAGATCGTCGACAAGTTTTTATCCGTTATGTTTCGCAACGCTTGCTCGGCTTGCGGATAATTTTGCAAGATTGCGTAATTGTCGGCTAGTAAAGTCGATAAAGCAAAGTAAGACGCTGTGCCAAGTTTGATGCCGTATTTCTCAAGAAGCAGATTGATTGCAACATTACCTTCCGTAGGTTTATTGAAGTAAGAATAAAGTAAAGCTTGTGCCATCCACTTATTCATCTCGGTAAGCTCATTCTCGTATTGATTATACAGAGTAAGAGCTTTGAAGTAATTACCGCTATACAAACTTGTCGTAACCAACACGTTCGGATCTTCGGCCTTGCCGGTGGTTATACTCAATACGAATAGTACTGCCGATACGATTATTTTCTTGATCATATTTGTAGATTTGTCAGTTGTTTAATAATTGCGTAAGCTTCTTCTTTACTTTCAATTACCAATGCATAAGTTCTTTTGCCTTTATAGTTTAAATATGGTGTTGGTTATATAACACCTTCAGCCTCCAATTCTTCTTTTAGAAGTAAGAAGTATTCTAAAGATTTTTGATCAGCTTCCGATTTAGTTGTTTCCATTTTTTCATGAAAATCATATTCTTCTAAAGGCTCAGACATAGTCTGTATATCCTTTATGGTCACATCAACTTCATCATTTAAGTGTAAGTTTTCCATCAACCACTTCACTATATTATTCGTAGACGGATCGTATAATCCGATGTTTATATACATCTCTTCACCTAGAGCTGTGCTCTTTCGTGTTATAATAAAACCTGCATCAAGAGGTAAGTACAACACTTTATCTTTAAATTTTACTTCAAATCCCACCATCTGATGTATCTTTTTCTATTAGACCTTCTTTCTCGAGATAGCGTTTTAATCCTCGATATTCTGCAAGTTTATTTTTTATCGATTTACTTTCACTGGGGCTTGACTTTATAACTTCTGCAACTTGGCTTATTTCAACAACCTTGATTTTTACTTTGTCGTTAGCTTTTAGTTGAGACTCAAACCATGTTACATGTTGATTTATATCGTTGTCGAGACCACTAAGCGAGAGACGAATTGCATCCTCTGCTTTAGATATAAAAATACAGGTAACACCATTGTTTATTCCTATGGATATTTTCTGATCATTATATTCTAATTCAAATCCTTTCATTGTATCCCTATTTATATAGCTGATTATTACATGTGAAACATTAATTCATAAAGTATAGTGTAGTTCGATAAACGCAGTAAATGATTATAACGGCAACTAAATAGTATATACTCATGTATTTTTGACGACTCTTGAAATAATCGAAGCCATTAAGAATGCAATGTATTCCCCAAATAATAAACCATAATAAGAACCAGAACATAAAGTCAAAAACATTGTCGTTGCGTCGTGTTAATTGAAAGACAAAACCAACAACTCCGACAACAAACGGTAAAATCGAACTAACTTTATTCATGTTGATTTCACGTATTGTTTATATAGGGAACAGTGACTTTGTTTTTATTGTTCTCGTTTTGTTTCTAAATCAGCTTGTTAATGTTTTCTTATTGTATTTATGTCTATTTTACTTTGTAATAGGCTTTACATTCATATAAGCCTGTTTTGCTTCAAATAACTCTTAAATCTTGCTAGTTTCATTCGTTTTCTTGCAAAGAGAAGTTTGCCGTTTTGCTATAAAAAAGAGACAACGTGCTACGAGTATGAAAACGCATTATTGAAAACAATTTTATGGACAATCAAAATCATTCTTATAGTCTTTGGATTGTATCATTTTGTGTTTGCTCAACTCTCTGAGCTTTGCTTCTGTGTGTACGCATGTGTGGTATGGGGTTGAGGCGGACTTGTGTGCGAGTTGAGGCCGTTTGTTTTCAATGAAAACGTTTTTCCGTTACGGTGAAGACTATTTTCGTTTATAATGAAGAGTTGCAACAGTCTTCGTTATGAACGAAAACAGTCTTCGTGGTGACTGAAAATACTCTCCACGAAAACGTAGTTAAGTCTTTTCAAAAAGGCTGTTTGGTATTTTCGAGAACCAAATAAGGTTCTTTAAAGAAGTAAACGAGCTTTTTAGGGCAATAATGCGTCTTTTTTGCACAAATATTGCTGCAATAAGACGAATATAGCCCTTGTTGCAAGCGATTCCGGTGCTTTTGCAACTTGAAAATCAAGTTTTCTGAACGTGAAAAATAGCCTCATTTTACTCATCTAGCACGCAAAATGGGCGTATTTATGCTAAATCGTTTTCTTTGGAAGATAAAATACTTCTTGGGCATGGTGTGCCTTATTGTAAAAAGAAAGTATTAATGCGCTGCCCAAAAGCTATAATTTATTATATTTGGCCTATATTATACTATTTTGTATATAAGGCGAGAATTCGAATAACAATAATAAATCAGTATCGATGAAAAACAAACTTTTTGTTACATGTTCGTTAGCCATGCTAATGAGCTGTGCAGCGGGCGATCTTGCTGCGATCAATGTAATTCCAAAGCCACTACAGGTGCAGGAAAACACAGGTAACTTTGTATTGAATAAGAAGGTTGCGATTGCTACCGACAAGCAATTTGAGCAAAGTGCCGAACTATTAGCGGCGCTTATTCGCCAGTCGACAGGATATAAATGCGACGTAACTACCAACGGAAAAGCACAACCAATCGAAATCATTTACGATGCATCGTTAAAAGATTTAGGAGCGGAAGGATACAAGCTAGAGGTTACTCCCAACAAAATAACGATACGAGCATCCAACACGAAAGGTGCGTTTTACGGAACACAAACACTTCGTCAATTGCTTCCAGAACAAATCGAGAGCGTAGGAAAGGTTAAGTCGGTTGCATGGGAGATTCCATGTGTATCGGTTACCGACAAGCCGCGATTCGGATGGAGAGGATACATGAAAGACGTAAGCCGTACGTTTTACGGTGTTGATGTGATCAAGAAGTATCTTGATGTGATGGCGCTGTATAAAATGAATACGTTTCATTGGCACCTTACCGACGACCAAGGATGGCGTATCGAGATCAAGAAGTATCCGAAGTTGACTTCGCCTATTGCAACCGAGTTTCACGAAAGCGAAAACCAACCTGCCGAGCGCAGTGGATTCTATACGCAAGAGCAAATCAAAGAGATTGTAGATTATGCGGCAGCACGCCACATTACGATTGTTCCCGAAATTGATGTACCGGGGCACAGTTGGCCAACCTTGTTGGTATATCCTGAGCTTGGAGTAAACAACAACCACACGCCAAACTATGTCTTTCCATTCTGTTCGGCTTGGGGATATTGGGGCAATCAGTTTACTCCAAACACGCTAGACCCTTCGAAGGAAGAGGTGTATACGTTTCTAGATGGCGTATTTACCGAGATCGCAGCCCTATTTCCGGGCGAATATATCCACTTTGGTGGGGATGAAGTGATGCATCGTTTCTGGGAAAACGAACCACATATTCAAGCATACATGAAAGAAAAAGGCATGAAGGGTGTGGGTGATTTGCAAAATTACTTTGTAGGTCGCGTATCGAATATCATCGCATCGAAAGGTAAGAAACCAATCGGCTGGAACGATATCTTGGAGCATCCCGAGAGCTTAACAAAAGAAACGGCCATCATGTCTTGGCTTGGTGCGGACGCGATAACGAAGGCTGCTAAAAATGGTTTCTATACCGTGGCAACACCGGCATCGCATTTGTATTTCGATATTACGCAGGCCGATCGCAACGATGGTACGATGTGTGACTTGGCTTACCCGAATATCAACTCGATGGAGCGTATTTATAATTACAATCCTACGGGCGGACTAACACCTGAAGAGGCTAAATACGTGCTTGGTGTGCAGGCTAATATGTGGCCGGCAGTTCCGCAAGAGGTGAAAGATATCAATGTAAACAACTTTCCGCGTTTGCTTGGTGTAGCCGAGATTGGTTGGGCCGAAGGCGATCAGAAAGACTTTGCAGAGTTTAGTGAGCGATTGGATGAGTCGCTTCCTCGACTTGATGTTTTGAAAGTTGACTACTATCGTCCGGGTGGATATATTACCGGAAAGTGGACTCCTGCAATGGTGAAAACGGAAACTACTCCGATGGAATTTGACGTAACCGAGAAAGTATATACAAACGGTAGAGCAATTGCCGGCTATTACTTTACAGGTGGCGACAATTTCTTAGAGATAAGCAAAGTTGAATTGCTTGAAAACGGAAAAGTGATTTCGGAAGATGTACACGACGGACTTGCCGATACCTTCCGTGGAACCAACAAAACGAAAACGTTCTTGTATCACGTAAAGGTAGACAACTACAACCCGAAAGCAAAATATACGGTGCGCGCACACGTGAAAGGCCAGAACGGAACCGACTCGAACGGTAACTTTACCTTCAACCTCTCTCCATACGAGCCATTCACTGTGGTAGAACCAAGACAATAATCTAGACAAACATAATTGAGAACAGCCATTCGCGATAATTTGCTGCGAATGGCTGTTTCGCGTTTATAATATTCTATATGATTTGTTTTGTGTAGTTTGGTCAGAAAAGTTATATCTTTGTTTATTAATTATCTAAATATAATATTGTCATGGCAAGACTCATAAAAGAAACTCCAATACTCAAAGGGAGAGCTGCTTCATTATTTAAAGAAAAGATAAAGGCAGACGATAAAAATAAAATTCCTCAATCGAAGAAAGATGAGATCAAAGATAGTTACAACAAGATTGCAAACTTAGCTCAGTTTTAAAATGGATACCGATACGGTGCAGGTAGTTACTAATGCAATATTATAAAATGAAACACCCGTATAAATGTCGCAAAGGTTGCGAGTTTATACGGGTGTTCTTATTTTACAGTGTGGATGTTTTTACCATCTGTCCCAATCTTTCCAGATAACGTCGTAACCGGCTTTTCGAATTTCTTTTTCGATTTCGTCGGGTGTGCGATCGTCATTAACCGAGAATTGCTCGAGTGCTGAAGGGTAAGTAACATAACCGCCCGGGTCTGTTTTAGATCCTGCACTCATGTTGGTAATGCCCAGCGCTACCATGTTGTCGCGGTATTCGCTGCTTTCGCGGGTAGAAAGACTTAGCTCAATGTCGTGATCAAACAGGCGGAAGGCAAAGATAAGTTGTGCCAGTTCTTTGTCTTTCATAATCACGTTGGGCTGAAAGCGTGCTTCTGCATACGGACGCATACGCGGGAATGAAATGGAGTATTTCGTACGCCAGTACTTTTTACGCAAATAGGCAAGATGCGTTGCCATCATGGTGGTATCGGTACGCCAATCTTCTAATCCGATCAATACGCCAAGTCCCATACGGTTGATACCTGCACGCCCAAGTCGGTCGTAGGTATCAAGTCTCCAATCAAAGAAGTGTTTCTTACCGCGGGGGTGATATTCGGGATACGTTACTTTGTTGTACGTTTCCTGATAACAATAAACCGAGTTTAATCCGGCTTCGATCAAGCGTGCGTATTCTTCTTCTTTGAGTGGTTGCACCTCGAGGTCTACCGAAGAAAAGTATTTGCGAGCTAGCTTAATCGCTTTTTCAAGATACTCAACACCGGCTTCTCGTGGCGATTCGCCCGTAACCAATAAGATGTGTTCGAACGGACCTATTTTCTTGATAGCCTTTAGTTCTTGCTCGATTTCTTCTTCGGTGAGAATAATGCGTTTGATTTCGTTTTTATGGTTGAAGCCACAATAAACGCAGTGATTGATGCATGCATTGGTTAGGTAAAGCGGAATGTAAAAGTGCTGCGTTTTACCAAAACGTTGCTGCGTAAACAACTGGCTCTTTCGAGCCATTTGTTCTAGAAAGGGTTCGGCAGCAGGAGATATCAACGCCATAAAGTCATTGATGTCTAACCTATCTTTGCCAAGAGCTCTTTCTACATCTGATGCGGTACAAGCATAAATGTTGCGTGTAACTTCGTCCCAGTTGTACTGGTCGATCAGTGTTGTAAAAGAGGTATTTGTCATTTTATTTTGTACAGTCTTTTAGATTTCTGGTAAGTTTCATCGCACAGAAGTTGGGCCCGCACATGGTGCAGTGGTCTTCATCTTCGGCTTTGCTTTCTTTGTAATATTGCAGAGCACGCTCAGGATCTAGCGAAAGATTGAATTGATCTTTCCAACGGAATTCGAAACGGGCTTTACTTAAAGCATTGTCTCTGATTTGTGCGCCCGGATGTCCTTTGGCAAGGTCGGCCGCATGCGCTGCAATCTTGTATGCGATAACACCATTGCGCACATCTTCTTTGTTTGGAAGGCCAAGGTGTTCTTTGGGCGTTACATAACAAATCATCGCCGTGCCTAAATGTGCGATTTGCGCCGCACCAATTGCCGAAGTGATGTGGTCATATCCCGGAGCGATGTCTGTAGTAAGCGGGCCGAGTGTGTAGAATGGTGCACCATGGCAAAGGAACTTTTGCTCGGTCATGTTTTCCTTGATCTTATTCATCGGTACGTGTCCAGGTCCTTCGATAATTACCTGAGCATTTACTTCCCATGCTACTTTAGTCAATTCACCAAGTACTTTAAGTTCGGCAAACTGCGCCTCGTCGTTGGCATCGTAAATAGAGCCCGGACGCAGACCGTCGCCCAATGAAACGGCAACATCATAGTCGCACAAGATATCGCAGATCTCGCTGAAGTGTGTGTAAAGGAAGTTTTCTTGATTGTGAATCGTCATCCAGCTAGCCATGATTGATCCGCCGCGCGAAACAATACCGGTAAGACGTCTGTCGATGTATTTAAGATGATCTTTTAGTAGCCCCGCATGAATGGTAAAGTAGTCTACACCTTGCTCGGCTTGCTCGATCAACGTGTCGCGATAGATCTCCCAAGTAAGGTCGGCGATATTGCCATTCACCTTTTCCAAGGCTTGATAAATAGGCACTGTACCCATTGGTACCGGTGAATTGCGAAGAATCCATTCGCGTGTTTCGTGGATGTTGTTTCCGGTAGAAAGGTCCATGATGGTGTCACCTCCCCATTTGCAACTCCAAACAGCTTTCTCGATTTCTTCTTCAATACCCGAAGAGAGTGCAGAGTTTCCGATATTGGTATTCAGCTTAACCAAAAAGTTGTGTCCAATAATCATTGGTTCGGCTTCGGGGTGATTGATATTTGCGGGAATGATAGCTTTGCCGGCTGCTATCTCGCGACGAACAAACTCCGGCGTGATGTAGCTTTTTAGTCCCATCTCTTTCATGCGTTGGTTTTCGCGAATTGCTACATATTCCATCTCCGGAGTAACTACGCGACGTTTTGCATAATACATTTGGGTAATTTGCTTGCCGGCTTTTCGTTTGTACGGTTTATAATGTTGCGGAAAACGAATAGCATCGAGCGACGTTTCATTTAGGCGCTCTTTTCCATAGTCAGATGTGATTTCCTTGAGTTGTACGATATCTTTTCGCTTCGAATACCATTCTTCGCGTAAACGAGGAAGTCCCTTTTCTATGTCAATCTTTATCTTCGGATCCGAATATGGCCCACTGGTATCGTATACGGTAACCGGCTTATTGCTTTTAAGCTTTTCTTCTCCATCAATTGTAATAACACTGTCGGTTAGTTGTATCTCACGCATTGCTACGCGTATTGGATGAACAGTGCCATCTACATAGATCTTTTTAGAAGCAGGATAGGTTATTCTGAAATTCTTTTTAGCCACGTTGGTGTTGGTTTTAGGGTTTATGATTGAAGGAAAGAAGTGAGTGGGCTGCTTGCTTCGGCTGTTTGTTTGATCGATGCAAGTCTTGCTTCGTATGCCATGCGTCCGGCATCTACGCCCAGTTTAAATGCTTTGGCCATTGCGATGGGATCGCCTGCAATCGCGATTGCAGTATTTACAAGTACGGCATCAGCACCCATTTCCATGGCAAGGGCTGCATGAGAAGGAGCACCTAGTCCGGCATCAATTACAACCGGGACATTGCTTTGCTCGATAATGATCTCGATCAATTCTTTTGTTGTAATTCCTTTGTTTGTACCGATGGGTGCACCTAAAGGCATAACCGTTGCTGCTCCGGCACTCTCAAGGTGCTTGCACAATACGGGATCAGCCTGTATATAAGGCATAATGATGAATCCTAGCTTTGCTAATTCTTCTGTTGCTTTCAACGTTTCGATAGGATCGGGTAGAAGATACTTCGGATCTGGGTGAATTTCGAGCTTTAGCCAGTTGGTTTCGAAAGCATCGCGTGCCATTTGCGCTGCAAACACTGCTTCTTTGGCATTGCGAACCCCCGAGGTATTGGGTAACAGATTTACGTGTGGTAGTTTGATGTGTTCAAGCATATCGTCGTGTTTGTTGTTAAGATCGATACGCTTCATCGCTGCTGTTACAAGTTCGGATCCGGAAGCTTTGATTGCTTCGGTCATGATTTCATTCGAACTGAACTTGCCGGTTCCTACAAAGAGGCGTGAGTTAAACTCTTTTCCGGCAATGACTAGTTTTTTCATGTGTTTATTTATTGAGTGTTTTTAGGATCAATTGAGTTTCGGCTACCGGATCGGTAGCTTGTAATATCGTTGACGATAAAGCGATTTGCTTAATACCTATCGCTGTAAGGTCTTGTATATCGTTGATAGTAATACCACCGATAGCAACAATTGGGATGTGGATGCGATGTTCGCTGCATGCTTTCAATACAGAAGTGTATCCGTCAAGACCTAAAGTCGGGCAGAGGTTCTTCTTGGTTTGTGTAAAGCGAAACGGACCTAACCCAACATAGTCTACGCCGTCGATAACCAGCTGCTTCAAGTCTTCGAATGTATTGGCAGTGCCTCCGATGATGTATTTATTGCCCATTAGTTTACGGGCTTCACTTACAGGCATGTCATTCTTGCCCAGGTGTACGCCGTGTGCACCTATGTTGATGGCAACTTGAACGTGATCATCGATAATAAAGGTTGCGTTGTATTGTTTGCAGATAGGCTTTAATTGCAGAGCCGTAGCTTCGATTTCGGCTTCCGAAGCATCTTTCATGCGCAACTGTATCCACCGGCATCCGCCTTGGAGTGCTAGCAGTGCCGAGTCGATATAGCTGTATTGATCGGTTTGATGTGTGATAAATTGAAGTATGTTCATTGTTTTTCTTTTATGGCCAATAGGCGATTAACGCATTCGTGCGGTTGCATGTTCTCTTGTCCCCAAAGTGCTCCCAGCAGAGCAGCTCCGCCAAACCCTATTTCTTTTACCTGCTTGATATTTGTTGCAGATATGCCACCAAGCGCAATAACTTTTTCGTTGATTATGCCTTTTTGAGCTAAAGTATAGAGTTGGTCGGGAGTGAAAGCCGACTGGTAATTTGCCTTTGAAATACTGTTGAAGATCGGACTTAAGAATACATAATCGAAGGACTGTATTGATTCGAGTTCTTCAATTGTGTGGCATGATTTGCTTACTAAGCCCTGATAACCTTGCAATACGTTCGGGTTGCGACTATTGATATGTATACCTCCGAGTTTGTATCCTAGAGCAAGCTCATGATGATCGTTGAGTGATATCTTCGGATAATGTATCGGATGGATGTGTTGTATCAAATGCATCATTTCTTGCATTGTCGCATTGGGCTTCCGTATATGTAAGCGGTCGAGCCCATTGCTGAGAAGAGCGTTGATGCATTCATCTTCATTTGCGAAGAAGTATTCGTGAGTGATACCGATGAGTTGCATAGATTATCCTCCCGATACGGCATGAATGGCGATAAGACTCATACCGTCTACTAAGATCACTTCATCCCAAGTATTGCGAGGTACTACTTCGTAGTCAATAGCAACAGCTAGTCCGTCTAGGCTTCGTTGCAAAGAGTCCATAAATGCTTGAAGCGTAATTTTATCTTCTACTTCGAATGATTGATCGTTGAGTGTTATTTTCATAGAATCCCGGTGCTATTTAGAGTTTAACTTTATGAAGTGGTTGCGGCGCAAAGAAATGATTTACGGCTCCGTGTCCATGACCGGCGAAGGTGTCTGCACCGTTCTGGATTGCTGCCGAAATATATGCTTTAGCCAAATGTATCGCTTCGGTCAAAGCATGGCCTTTTGCAAGATTGGCTGTAATAGCTGAAGATAGCGTACATCCGGTACCGTGTGTGTTGTTGGTATCGCACAATTCGGATTCAAACATTGCCGTATTGCCTTCGTTGTCTATAAAAACGTCAACCATGCGATTGCCCGATAAGTGTCCGCCTTTTAGCAATACTGATTTGCATCCGAAAGTAAGCAGCTGTTTGGCTGTTTCTTGCATATCAGCAATCGAACTAATTGTAGTTCCTGAAAGCAGTTCGGCCTCGCAAATATTGGGTGTAATTACAGATGCGAGCGGGAATAACGTGTGTTTGATAATCTCAATGGTAGAGTCTTCAATCAGTTTTGTCCCACTGGTAGATACCATTACCGGATCAACTACCAAATGTTGCGGTTGGTATTGGCG
>X396_Morelets_crocodile__coassemble_14_pt1 | contig 25684 bp, 17 predicted proteins | sample X396_Morelets_crocodile__metabat2_low_PE_001 | metagenome-assembled genome bin X396_Morelets_crocodile | reverse complement strand
CTTCACGACTATATATCTTTCGTATTATGTTAATTCATAGAACCCATTTCGAGTTCTAATTTGCCACCTTTTACAATATCTTTAAACAACACAAATGGCTTCTTTAGCTTATCACCATTCAACAACATTTGCTGTATGTACGGAGTATCACTCGAGTTTCCTTTTGCTACAATTTCAAATGTTTCTCCTGAATAGTACTTCGGATTCAAGCGAATCGTAACTTTATCAAACAATGGACTTCCCACACTCAGCATCGGATCTTTACCAGTAAGCCCTTTTACATCAAATAGCCCGATAGAGGAAATAACATACCAAGCTCCAAGTTGTCCTTGATCTTCATCCTGTCCATAGCCATATCCGTGCACACCATCTGTTCCATAAAAACTATTCAAGATAGAGCGAACCCATTTTTGAGTAAGCTTCGGACTCGAAGTATAGTTAAACAACCATGGAATATGCAAGCACGGCTGATTACCATGATTGTATAAAGTTTCAAGACCGGCGAAAGCATCAATCGTTTGTCCACCACTGAAAATCAATGATTCTGAAACAGTAAAAATACTATCTAATCTACTAACAAAGCGCTTCTCCCCTACCTTGTTAATCAATTGATCGGGAGTATGCGGAACATAGAAAGTATACTGCCAAGCATTACCTTCTTGAAATCCGCGCCATACTTGCATCGGATTAAAGTCGGCAATGAAATTTCCATTAGCATCTTTAGGACGCATAAAAAAAGAAGATGAATCAAATATTGGCTCCCATCCTTTCGATAACCAACTTAGTTGCTTTGCATCCTTCTTTTTGCCTAGCATCTCGGCCCATTGACCTACAGCCCATGCACTAAAAGAGTACTCAAGTGTATGTGAAGCAGAGAACATAAACGCTTCATCCGGACCATCTCCGTTCTCTTGATGATCTACATAACCTTGTTTTATGAAGCGATCTGTATCAATTTTCCCCGCGCCCAAAGGTCTGTTTACACCATCCAACTCATTCTTGCGAGCAGCCTGGTAAGCAAGATTCACATCAAAATCGCGAATACCACATGCATATGCACCAGACATAAGCAAGCCGATAAAGTTAGTACCCACACCTGAAACATATTTACTACAAGCAATACCGTCGCCCAACCAACCAGCATCTTTGTATACTAGTAACTGACTACTTACAAAATCAGACAAATACTCCGGATATGCTAAACTCCAAAGCTGAGTAAGATTCCAGAAAGCTCCCCACACCGCATCAGTATTATAATGATTGTGGATAGGTTTACCATTTTCCAAAGGAATCTGACCCACAGATCCGTCGTGTGCCGGATAATTACCCGAAACATCGCTCGCCAAACCTCTACCCTTCAAAGCTTGATATAGTCCTGTATAAAACTTCACTTTATCAGCATTGTTCGAAGTTTCAACATCAATACGCCCCAAATACTCATTCCAAACCTGCTTCGAGTTTGCGCGAGCCATATCAAAATCCATGTTCGAAGCCTCAGTCTTCAAGTTATTTTTCGCATTTTCAATTGAAGTATACGACAATCCCATCTTTACACTAACAGATTCATTCTCCTTTGTTGCAAAGTTGAGATACAAACCCGAGCCTACACCTTCGATAGAACGTTGATCTTTATAAGTTGTCTTTCCTTTAAAAGCCCCAAAGCCGATAGGTTGTTTATCAATTTCTGCATAAAAGAAAAGTTTCACATTAGCTCCGTTCTGATACTTCTTCACATACTCAGGATGTGTGATAACATAACCTTCAATTGTAGCATCTTCGTTCAACGAAATCGACGCATCAGATACTGCCCCACTTTCACCTTGTCTGTTTCCAATATCAAACAAGATACGAGAATCGTTTCCTTGCGGGAATGTATAGCGATGAAAGGCTACACGAGGAGTAGCTGTCATTTCCGCCTTTATGTTATAATCCTTAAGAAGAACAGAATAATAGCCGGCAGTAGCGTACTCGTCAGACCTATCAAAGCGAGAACGATAACCTTCATCCGGATTCTCCAGACTTCCCGGAATTGTTTTCAATTCACCATTTGTCGGCATCAAAACAACTCCCCCCACTTGAAATTCATGGAAATTAGGAAAACCTTCAATAGACATCTCACGATAGTCATATCCGGTAGCCTCCCACCCCGACTTGTTGCCAATATGAGAGTTTGTAGCCGGACCGGGCTTGGCCATACCAAACGGATAGGCCCCCGGTGCAATATGAAACCATCTACAATGTGCTGTTCCAATAAGCGGATCTACGTATTGTGTAAAATCTTTCTCACTTTGTGCACTGACATCTGCTGAGAAAAACAAAATCGTTGCAAAAGCAAACCGACCAATTGCTGTAGATAGATTTTTCATCACTTTTCGTTCAGTTGGTTATTTGCCCACTTCTTGAGCATAACAATGCTTTTATACAAAACTCCGGCCTCACCTCGGAAAGTCCCAGAACCTTTCGGCTCGCCAGCAGGTGTGTACCATTCGTAAAAACCGTTGTTATCAATAATACGCTGCATCATTGGGTTTACTTCGTCGTAAGCCTCTTGCACAAAACCATTCTCGATAAGCGCCTGAATCATACGCCCGCCAAACCATGTCCAGTCTCCACCATTTTGATATCCATATGCATGCATTCCTTTGTTTTGGAAGAAGCCGTCGGGGTAGGCAGGATACATCGTAAGCCCAATTGTTTGGGCATTTGCTGCATTCATATTATCTAGCATCTTCGCATTCGAAATCGCAATTTCTTCCTGATTCAACAAACCCGCTTCGATAGCAACAGCCGTACCTCCATGATAATAAATTTGGTTTTCGTCGAAGTCTGTCGGGAATGGAGAACCATCTAAATAGATGTGTGGAATATATTTCTTGTTCGTATCATCCCACAAATGCTTTCTTACATTTGCAGCAACGTCATCTTTTATTTTTGTCCATTTAGCCTCTTTCGCCGGATCATTGTTTAATGCCAAGAAATCATTGATAGCAATCACATACATCGCATTGTCATAAATATCGATGGCATAATGAGTATTCTCGTCGATCTCCACACCCCATGGATGCTCTGGTTGCACATCTCCCCAGTCGGCTGTCGTAGCACCGATAAGTAAACCATACTGATCGTTCATCTTTTCATTTTGAAGATATTCTAGCGACCATTCGAGACGATCGGCAACAGTCTTACCTGCCACTTCGGTATTTAAGAAATCAGTATTTCCACTTTTCGTTACATATTTATATACAGCCTGCACCAACGAAGCTTCGTGATCGGTCTCTACCGTATTCTTGTGTGCTGCGAATCGAGGATCCGATTCTGAAACTCTATAATAATATTCGGCTGCATCCTTCGATATCGATCTGCGATCGACAAAGCCATCCACGATATCTCCGGTTTTTCCTTGTAGGTGAAAAAAGGTAAGCAAGTTTTGCTGAATCAAAGAGTCGGGCATAACCTCCATCGCTAACTCGATGAATGTATTATAATCTCGTATCCAAACCTCACCATATCCGTCGCCGGCGTTGAATCCACCTTTAACAACTTCGTGCGCCATTGAGTCTACTTTTGTCAATAAAGTATCGGACAATATTGTTTGCGCTAGCACTTTATTCGGATTTGCTTCTTTTTGTTTGCCACAAGCACACGCCATAATAATACTTGCTGCTAGAAATACTTGTTTTACCATATAATTAGTGTTTTTATTTACTCTTTAATACTGCAAAAATAGAGCTTACCATAAGACGAAACGAGTTGCAGTTTTCCTATTTTATAGGATTATCTTCTTATAACATCACAATTATGAGCAATATCCAAAAACCTCGCATACCATAACATCAACCACTGCATAGATTAACCTCTGTATATACGACTAGTAAGCTTAACTTGTACAAAAAATGGCAACAATCGTAATGATTATTGCCATTTTTATTTGCAGCAACGATTATTCGATCACAGCCCAAACATATCCGCGAGCTGGTATTTCAAATTGATATGTCGCATTGTACTCTCGATCAAGACTAAGCTTTTTCTTTGTTCCATCTTGAAGTGTCAACGAAGCATTTTGCGTAAGCCCTGTATAATAAAGTGGTATTTTTATTGCTCTACTAATGGGTTCGTCGGTCGGATTATACAACATGACCATCGCCTTTTCATTCAAGGTTGGATTTACGTGCATGATGCCATCCCAATCGTTCCCATCAGGACGACGCAAGTGTATCACTTCACTATTGAGAATGTTTCTGTATTTTTTGTACCAGTCTACCACCTCTTTTACGGTAGCTTTCGTTTCTGGCGAATCGTACAAGCGGAAACCGCGATAACATGCCTGCACACCGGTTCCATAGTTTTGCATCATATGCGCTTTGTAGTCTACAAGGTGATCTTTCAAAGGTTCGAGTGTAGCCTCTGCTCCACCTCCATGATATTGCACGAGCGGCACAAACGTCCAGCACATTCCCGGCATGCGTTCCCAAAGTCCGTCGTACATTACTTGTCTTCCCAACACAAGCTGACGCTCTCTTGGTAACGACCAGTTAACTTCGCGATAACCAATACCGACTTTCGTTCCGCCGTTCAACATATAACCATAATCGGGAATATTGGTATAAATACCGTTTTCACACATCCATTTATATAGCTCTGCGATACGCTGACGTTGCTTCCACTGCGAATCAAACAAACCGTTGTGGTGTGTATGTGTGGTAGAGGCGCAAACATTACCTGGGTATGAACCGTCGTTTTCGAACACAGTCATTCCGGTTTTTTCAAAGAAGGTTTTTACTTTGCGGAAATAATCTACTCCCCAGTCGGAGCAAAGACACGGCGAACTACCAAAGATCATTCCTCCGCGCTTGCCTGTTTCGGGATTAATCACGTCAACATCGTCGCTAATCCATCGACTCGACAACAAGGAATATCCACCTAACTCAATTCCTTTTGACTTTGCATAATCAACAAGGGCTTTGAACTTACGAATGTTTGCATCCGATTCGTCTTCCATGTTAAGACCTGAGCCAAAACTAAGGATTACCATTTCGTATCCAACCTCGACACATTGATCGATTGCCTCCTTCACTACTTTGTCGTCTGACGATGTGCAGTGCATAAAGATCGGATTTTGCGTTACCCACGGTGCTATTTTGCGTTGCATTCGTCGCACAAACAATCCTTTGCGCTCGCGATCGTCACTATCAAATGGCATGATCCAGTTCTTGAAAGATTCGAAACGTCCTTGAGGTTCGATCTTTACATCGGGGCCCATTGGCAGTTTCACCTCGAGTAAACACGGTGTGATAAGAGGATAGTTGCATTGTGATGTATAGCGCGGATCTTTTTCCCAGTATTCGGTACGTTCGGCCGACTTTTCGATAAAGCCCAGAAAAGCCCAGTCGCTCTCTACATGTATGTTTGGTTTACGAAAATGGTCGGGATTTTTTAGCTCAACCGGCGATTCGGGCTCGGCCATTGCCAATTGCTCTAATTTGAATTCATCTAGGTTTACAGACAACGGTGTCGTATTGATTATTTCAAACCATTTGTTGATGCAAGGCAATCCGTCATAGATCACATAATGTAGATTTACTTTGATACCGCTCAATTCGTTAGGACCTTGAAGTGTAAAGATGAGTTCTTTTCCTGTTGTTTTCGCTTGTTTCTCTAATGCCCAACGAGTGTTTTTCCACTTCATCTGAGGAGTAAAGTCTTGCACCTTGAAGTCGATTACCCTGAAACTCTGCGGATCGACCGTCATATCATCTACCCAATTGTATCTTGTGTAGCCATACTCTTTTTGTCCTTTTAGTCCTCCTAATGGATAAACCTTACCGTCTATTTTCAAAACTCCTTCATTAGACACGGCACGAATCAAACTTTGATTGTCCATGTGATTCAAAAGGTCTATGGTTGCAAGATTGGGAGTTATTCTAAATACGCGGCTTATAAGGCCGTTGCTCAAAACAATATCTTTCCCATTATTAGCACTGTATACGTTTGCTTTTGCGTGGTCACTATTGAGCAACCAGTCGTAGCTTGTTTGCTCAATCGGTAACGAAACTTTTGGAAGAGAAGAAGCTTTCTTCATCAAGCCCTTAGCTTGGGGAAGCTCCGCTATAGCAACATTAAAATCGGAAGGAACGAGCACCGGCTTGATCTCATTATAGTTTATCACAGGATCAATTAATGTCACGTAGTCTCCACTCGGGCCATCTTTTCCTTCGTCTGCAATTAATTCTAAAACCTGAACTCCTTGTACAGGAATATCAATTTCAACAATCCCATTTGATGCTGTTAATGCTTTGCTTTCATACAAAACTTTACCATCTCCGATAATGCGTATAATGGCCGAACCCTTATCTACAGTTCCATTTTTACCACACACTCCTGCAAACTCTTTTGTATCGTTGCTTTCTAGATATAACATCATCGTGCCATCTGTCAAGGGTATCTTTACAAGATTATCCAACGAATGGATGCTCGATTCCATTCTTAGTTGTGTTGTAAAACGAGAGGCATTACCATTTAGATTAATCTTTGCTACTGCTGGAGCATGCAAACCAATCGCATTGTCACAAGCCTGGTTGTTAAGTAAAATTTCTTGTGCATTTGTACTTTTACCTTTTTGCGCAGATCCATACTGCTGATAAATAAGCCCAAGATCCATAGAGGAAAGCTTTTGTATATTCTGCCCTGTTGCAGTGGCACATGTAAGCAATCCTGAAAGGAATAATAAGTTAAGTTTCATTCTCAAATTTATTTAAGGATAAGCATTTGTTGAATATTGAGCAAACATAGCCATTCGATTAGTTACAAGAGAATCTCATTTGTTTACATTTTAGACTCATTTGTACAAATAACTCGTATACAATAAAGTTAAACCTTGAAAAATACATTGTGTTTATAGCAGAAGCGCAATATAAGAAGTACCAAAAGAGCTTTCCCAAGTTCTATTATAAAGTTTTGATAACAACCTGTAAACTGTGCCAGTCCGTGCAGCCAATAAGTTACAGGATAGGTTACATCTAATAATTGATACATCATATATGCTAGAATTGAATTCATCCCATAAAACTTTAACCACATAAAACCCTTCTTACATTGCTTCACATCGATAAGCCAATAAAATAATGCTATCAAAAGAAAAGACCAACCTCCGGCATAAAGTGTCATCGAACTTGTCCATAATTGTTTTATAATAGGTTCTATGAATGACAACGCAAATGCTGAGACTAGCATCGCAATTCCAATTCCAGTAAGTAGTTTCATTTTCATTATGTCGGAGATCTTTTGCTTTACAATGAGTCCGCTAAAAACTCCCAACATAACCGTTACTATAAAATTTAGGCTGCTAAATATCCAAGTATACCTATAATAGGATGCAAAATTCCAGTTTCCCGCTTCATCCCATGAAACGCCGTCTCGAAAACGTCCTAATACGAGTTGATCAACCTGCTCTGCAAAATTATTTTCGGCAGAAAAGTCGCCTCCCACTTGCATTGCAATACTATATATAATAAGGAGTGATGCCGTTATGATCACTTGTGTTTTGAGTTTACAAAACATCAACAATAGTGCTGCAAAAAAATATCCAACAGCAATTGCTTGCAATGTATTACTGAATAAGCGCAAAGAATGAAGATCAAGATCTAAAAGATTCCCTTGCACCAAGGCTCCAAATAGCCACAATAATACAACCCGCTTTGCTATTCGTTTCAGCATTTGATATGTAGGAATTAATCCTTTGTGATAAGCAGAAAAAGCAAATGGCATTGAAGCCCCTGCCATAAACATAAAGAGAGGCATAATTAAGTCCCACGGATGAAAACCTATCCAACTCACATGAGTGAAAATAGAATAATAAAGAGAGTTCAACGTTTGATTGTCAATACATCGAACCAAAGGTGCAATAACGGGTTGTAGAAACACGAGAAAAAACAAATCAATCCCTCTTAATACATCTAATGATTCCAATCGTTTATAGGATGTTGTGTTTTTCATGATATTAAAATTATTCTTAAATAAGTAGTAGACAAAGAAAAATAAAATATTCGAAATTTGTTAAAGCAAAAGGTTTTTATTTATCTTCGTTCACAGAAAACCCTTTTATCTTTAGAATCAAACAGAATTGAAATGAAACTCATAAACACTGAATTGCTAGACTGTATCACAGAAAAAGCAAAAGAGAGCAGCAGAAAGCGCATGAATCATAATTTTCATGAAACGCTTGATGATCCGATCAACCGACTTATCAATGTTATCGAACCTGATAGTTATGTGCCTCCTCATCGACATTTAAACCCCGACAAACCGGAAATTGCAATCATCCTAAGAGGAAAAGCAGCATCTTTAACGTTTGACAACAACGGCAACATTTTAGAATGTATTATCTTAGATCCGTCTACGGGAAATTATGGTATGGAAATCGAACCTGGCACTTGGCATTCGTTATTGGTGCTTGAAAGTGGCACTGCTATGTACGAAGTAAAACCAGGACCTTTTGCTCCTCTTTCTCCTGACAACTTTGCTCCATGGGCTCCTGCTGCTTCTGACGAACAAGCGGCAAAAGAGTATATGGAAAAAATAAGAACCTACGTCAAAAACAAAGCGTAGCAGATATAACACAACCTTCAAGGTTCCACTTAAACAATATGTTCAAAAAAGCTCTTTTCGGATTTGGAGTTTTGTTCTCTGTACTATTTGCCATATTACAAATAGGATACAAGTTCCAATTATATTATATCGAACAGCAACAACTTTTCCTTTTCGGAAAAGAACATTTACTGAATGCCCTCAAAACAGCCGGAGGGCTTTCAATTTATTTGTCTCATTACTGTTTGCAATTCTTCGCAATACCCTACATGGGGAGTTTGATAAGTGCTTCTATTCTTGCTTTTATAGCTTTCTTATTGCACTTTATATTTAAAAGTTATGCGCGTAAAACCTCAAATCAATTCTTTTTTGAGGTACTTATAGTTGCAGCACTTCTAATATGCCAACTTGATTTTAATTATCTATTTTCGGGCACTATTAGTTTCTTACTTTTAAGCATCTTGCTCTTCTTATATTCCGGCATACACAAATTTAATCACCGCCTTTTTTCTAATATAGTATTTGCCGCTATATTGTACTGGACAGCACAGCCTATCAATATTTTATTTGTCATTTGTGCTTTAATACTTGATCTGAAGCGTTATGGTATTCGATACGGGCTTCCATTTATACCATTGATAGCTTCAATTATAGGTTATAGTTTCTATCAGGCCGAAGGATATGTTATTCTCTCCAGACTAACTTATACTCCAGCACGATACTATTACCCTGATTTAATGCCGAATGCCATTATTTATGCGCCTTGGGTGTTACTTATCATAGGATTACTTACAAACAAGCATCTTGCGATATTGCTTCGCCGACTCTTCAAGCATGAATACATCCAATTTACAACACAGGTAGTATGTATCTTTTTCATCGTTTTTTTTGCACTTAAACAATACGATGATCGCAAATCATATCTATTTAAAGGACTAGACTTTTATGCCAGAAACGAGGAATGGCAAAAGATCATTGATTGCTTCGACCATCAAAAGATTAATAATCTGCTTTACCTAAACTATCTCAATATGGCTTTAGCTCAAGAAGAGATATTAGTTGATTCGATGTTTAATTACAATCAAAAAGGTGCTGCCGGATTGTGTGTAAGATGGAACAATACACAATCAATTTCTTCCATACTGAGCGATATTTATTATAATGTTGGTAATATTGCTTTGGCTCGAAGATTTGCGTTTGAAAGTAATGTATGTTCTCCATATAATGGGAATCCAAGATCGTTGAAACGATTAGTAGAAACCAATATTATTTATGGAGATTATAAAATAGCAGAGAAGTATATATCATACTTGGAACAATCTTTAATGTATAGTGATTGGGCCAAAGAAAAAAGAGAGCTTATTTACAATCCCGATTCAATTGAGTCGATTCCTGAATATGCAGCCAAGCGTAAAGATCTAAAATGTACACCGCATTTCACAGCAGCGGAAACTTTAGATCGTGATCTTTTATATATCATCAATGCAAACAAAGACAATAAACCTGCAGAACAATACCTGTTTGCTTCACTGATGTTCAACAAAAATATACCTGGCTTTATCGAAGAGTTGCAAAAGATTCATCCTGGAGCAAAACTACAAACAAAAGGAAGAAATCGTAAAAAAGAGGCGATTGGTGAGAAACCCAAATTACGCCCTATTTACGAACAGATAGTTATTGCTTATGCTCAACAAAATCCCGATATATTAAAGCAATATGATATTTCAACAGCCTCAATTGATTTATTTAAAGCTTATAATACGGTGTTAGAACAGCATGCACATGCGCCAAACGTAAAGGATATAATGCAAAATCAATTTGGAAACACTTACTGGTTTTACTACCAATTTAAATAAGCACAATTAGAATGAGTTATATATATAAGATTATAGGATTCTTTAGTTTGTTTCTATTCATTGCTTGTGGAGGAAACGAATATAAACCATCCTTATCAACAGGGACAACCCCTATCTTTCCCGACTATGCAGATGTTACAATACCCGCAACAATTGCTCCTCTAAACTTTAAAGTAAACAGTGAATCGAGTAAAGTCAAAGCCGTATTTCAAGCCAAAGAGGTAAAACTGGAAGTAATGGGTATTGACCGCGAAATTATGATCGCTCCTCAAAAATGGAGTAACTTAATTGAAAATGCAGGCGAAAAGCCAATAAAAATCACTGTTTTTGTATCCAAAGACGGAGAATGGGAAGAACATTACGGATTTAAAATTAATATTTCAAAAGATCCTATTGATCCATATCTTGTGTATAGATTAATAGAACCTGGCTACGAATTGTGGCACAAGATGGGTATCTACCAACGTAATTTATCAGATTTTAAAGAAACGGTTGTATATGAAAACGAAAACACTGGTCACAACTGTGTAAATTGTCATACACCAAATAATCGTAAACCTGATGAGTTTCTTTTGCATATGCGCGCTAAACATGGTGGAACCATTCTTGTAAAAGATGGTATCGTTAAAAAATTAAACACAAACTATAGCGAAAAGATTAAAGGTTTGGTATATCCTTCCTGGCATCCGAATGGTGAATATATCGCTTTCTCTGTCAATGATACGAAGCAAACCTTTCATGCAAACGATAGTAATAGAATAGAAGTTTTTGACCTATATTCTGACATTGTGATATTAGACATTAAAAGCAATAAACTTATCACGTCTGAAAAACTCTCGGCAGATTCAATCTTTGAAACATTTCCTACATTTTCGCCTGATGGAAAGAAACTATTCTTTTGTGCTGCCAATGCAGTAGCTATGCCCGACTCGATCATGGACATCAGATATGGATTATATGCTGTTGATCTCGATTTGCAGAAAGGATATATATCCAATAAAATAGATACTCTCTACAATCCTATCACTCACCCCAAAAGTGTATCTTTTCCTCGTGTATCTCCCGACGGTAAATATTTGATGTATACTTTATCTAAATATGGGAATTTCTCTATTTGGCATAGAGACGCAGATCTAAAACTGCTTGATCTGACCACGGGAGAAGACATAGATACTTCAATACTTAATTCAGACGAAGCAGAAAGTTATCACACTTGGTCTTCGAATGGAAGATGGATTGTATTCAGCAGTAGACGAATCGACGGATTATATACACGCCCCTATATTGCACATATCGACAGCAATGGTGTTGCCAGCAAGCCATTCCTTCTTCCTCAAGAAAAAGGTCAATATTATGATCTGTTCAATAAATCGTATAATATACCAGAGTTTATTACTGGTAAAATAAATAGAATAGATCATAAAATAAGACAAATTGCACAATCTAAGGGCGAATAAAACAAACAATATATATCACTGTGTGTTAGTATTATATAGATAGAATTTCAAATTAATACGATTTATTAATGGGTAAACTTCGATTATACATTGCATGCACACTTGATGGTTTTATTGCGTCTTTGGATGGAGGTTTAGAATGGTTAGACAAATTAGCCGATTCTGAACATAATGATTACGGCTTTGAAGATTTCTACAAAACCGTCGACTCTATTGTTATGGGAGGAAATACTTATAGAGAGGTCATAGGTTTCGGCATAGAATGGCCTTACAAAGACAAACTTTCATACATTATCACACGCAATATCAATACTAAGAAAGTGGACGAAAATATTGAATTCGTTCACGCTGATGCAATTGAAGTCATCAAACAAGTTAAAGAAGATTCTAAGAATGACATTTGGCTTGTTGGTGGAGGTGAAATCATAAGCCTAATGCTAGACCATAAGCTAATTGATGACATAACACTGTTTGTTGCACCTGTAATCCTTGGAAAAGGAGTTCTACTATTCCCGAACTCACCGAAAGAGCGCGAACTTAAATTAAATAGTTGCAAAAGTCTTTCTTCTGGGTTGATTGAGATTAACTACGAAGTAATATATCCAACCGAAAACAAAAAATACTCAAAATAAATATTTTAAGAATGCGCTTCAATAACTTTTCTTGCACCTTCCATAGACATTTCATCGTCCGATATAATTAACATTATATCTCCAACCATCAATTCTGAGTTTCCTCTTGGAATAAAGAATATACCTTGTCGTTTAATCATTACTACAAGTGTATGTTCTGGTATATCAATATCCATTAGTCTAATCCCTTTACGAAGCGTATCTGCGTTTACTTTAAACTCTGACATAACAGATCGTATTTCCTCCGGTAGTTCTATTCCAAAATGATTCGTTTGTTTCTGTTCTTCTGTTAACCCAAGCCAATTCGCAAACAAAGAAACGGTTGTCCCTTGGGTAAGGAGTGATAGAATCGTAATAAAGAACACGATATTAAAAAACATCCTAGCATGCTCTACCCCTGCAATTAATGGATAGGTCGCAAAGATAATTGGGACTGCTCCACGTAATCCAACCCAAGAAACATATAATCGACCTTTGAAGGTATAATTTTTAAAAGGCAACAAACAAAGAAACACACTTATAGGCCTTGCTAATAAAATCATAAACAAACCGATACTAAAACCGATTCCTGCTACTGGCAACAATTCATGAGGATTAACAAGCAAGCCCAAAGTCAAGAACATTGCAATCTGCCAAAGCCACGTAAAACCATCAAAAAAAGTATTTATACTTTTCTTATGAATAATCTTTTTATTCCCTACAATAAGACCTGCAATATAAACAGCTAAATAACCATTACCTTTGCACAAAGTAACTGATGCAAAGGTAAAAAAGGCCGAAGCCAAGAGTAATAACGGATAAAGAGATTGATTCTGTATATTAATCTTATTAATAGTCCAGACCGTCGCCTTGCCTAATAAGAAACCGCCTAAGGCTCCAACTCCTAGCTGCACTACAAAAGAAACAAATCCGTCAGCAACATCCATCCCCCCTTGTTGAATATAAGCGATTAACAAGATCGTGAGCATATAAGCCATCGGGTCATTACTCCCACTTTCCAGTTCCAATGTAGGTCTAAGCTTTTCCTTGAGAAAGATCCCTTTCGATCGCAATATCGAGAAGACCGATGCAGAATCAGTCGAAGACATCACAGCAGCAAGCAAAAATGATTCCGGTAAAGTCAATGTTACATACGCACTTACATACAAAGAAACCCAGTAAATGAATATACCTGTAAAAAGTGTAGTTATCAGAACTCCAAACGTAGCTAAGATAATACCTGGATACGCAACTGGTTTTATCTCCGATATTTTTGTATCCATTCCTCCCGAAAAAAGAATGATACTCAAAGCCAACATACCAATAAACTGAGCAATACTAGAATCATAAAGTTGTATTCCCAGTCCATCACTTCCAAAAAGCATTCCTATTCCTAAGAAAAGCAACAAAGCAGGAAGGCCTAGTCTAGTTCCAGCTTTACTGGCAAGAATACTTAAAAATAGAATAATCGCACCTTCTAATAATATAACTTCAACACTTTGGATTGTAAATTCATTTGTAGTTTATAATATAAGAGTACTAGTCTTTTCACTCTTTCAAATATATATAATATTAACTAATTAAAGAATTGAGCGACCTTAAAAGTCTTTATTCAGAGAAACTCTCTCGTCATTTAGCAATCTAGTTGATTATTATATCTATTTATTAAAACAATAAATCTCGATCAGTGTTATTAATCAATAATACAATATAGAACCAGACTTGTAAATAATTACACGATCTAATGAATAACTTAAAGCTATGAATTCAAAAAACATCTTATTAGCTATTGCATGCTCCTTTGTATTTGGAAGTTTCTCATGCACAGATAAAGACAAAAAAACAGACAACAAAGCTGTACAAACAGCTTTTGATAGTCAGTATCCAGGAGTCAAAGACACTGAGTGGAAAATAAAAAATTCATATTATGTTGTCGAGTTTGATAAACCCGGAGTTAAAGATGCAGAAGCATGGTATGACAAAGATGGCAAATGGTTGTTGACCGAATATGAAGTAAAGTTTGATAAACTACCACAAGCAATTCAAGCCTCATTCAATGAGAGTAAATATAAAGCTTGGAAAATTGATGATATTAAAATCCAAGAGCGTCTCAATATGGATAACTTATATATTGTCGAGGTTAAAAACGAAGCTGATAAAAATGAGATGAGTTTGTTCTATGCTGAAACCGGTCTACTCATAAAAGAAGAGCCGGAATTAGACAGCCAGAAACTTCAGCCTTATATATTACCTGAGGCAATTTCAGCATTCGTTCACAACAACTATCCTAATGCAAGGATAATTGATACTGAAAAAGTTTATGACAATCTTGAGATAGATATAATCAACGATAAACAATCTATCGAGATCATGTTTAATAAAGACAATCAATGGCTATATACACAATGGGATATAACTTTTAATCAGCTTCCAGATACTGTTGCAACAGAGTTTAAGAAAACAGACTATGCTGATTATAAGATTGATGAAATCAAATATAAAATCCAACCAAATACAATTGCTCAATATCTTTTCGAACTTGAAAATGATCATGGAGTAGAAGTAAACCTTACTATTAATGAAGAAGGAACAATTGTGAATAAATAATACCAAGCTACCAAAAGCGAAAGAGCCTTGCATTAAATGCAAGGCTCTTTCGCTTTTTATATATCTAATTATCTAAAATCTTTCAATTTACCTTGAAGGGTTTTTCGTGCAAAGAAGATTCTACTTTTGATAGTACCTAAAGGCAAGTCTAATTTATCAGCAATCTCATTATACTTATAACCGGTAAGAAACATTGAAAAAGGAATCTTTAATTCATCATTCAAATTATTGATTGCTTTATTGATCTCATTCATTGCGTATGCACCATCTGGAGATTCAAACCCTGTTTCCGTTGTTACATTAAGATTGTATAAATCAATATCCTGATCTACTACTGTCTGTGTACGCAATACTTTATGATAGTTATTAATAAAAGTATGACGCATAATAGTCAATACCCAACCTTTAAAGTTCACATTATCAACAAATTTCTCTTGATTATCAAGTGCCTTCAAAGTTGTGTCTTGAAGTAAATCTTCAGCATCATCTCTATTTGCTGTAAGAGTCAAAGCAAAACTCATCATGTTTCCTTGTAGACTCATTAATTTTTGTTGAAATTGTTGCGCGTTCATAACATTATAAATATAATGGTTTGTAATCTTGTTCTATAGTTGTTGTCATATATTTCGTTGATGACACTGCAAATATAAAGGCAAATATTGGTGTAAAAAACAGCCTTTAACTTATGCAAATACAGAACTGACTCAAAAGTTCAACTGCTCAAAAGTCTAAAAAGAAACACCAAGCGAAATAGACCAATAACTTTATATAAAACAAACACTTACAAGATTCCAGACTCTTTCCAGAATTCAAAACATTACCTAAAAAACAAACTTTTTAAGCTACATTTTATTTCAAATCAATGTATCAATCCGCATTCCATGGCAATATAAACCACTTCATTCATCGAATGAACATTCATTTTATGAAATATACTTTTCTTGTAATGCTTCAACAAACCAATCGTTATATTCAATCGAGATATAATCTTCTGTTCTGTGCAACCATCGGCAGTAAGTTGAATAATAGCAATCTCGACTTCTTTCAATTGATACTTATCCTCCAGCGTAAATGCACGCTTTCTATCAGAATAAATATAGGTGTTACCATTTGCGAGTATTCGAATCGAAAAACGGTTGATACCTACTGCAGATACCGGTTTGAATAGATTTAAATAGACATGGGGATTATCATTTTGATCAAACAATACGGGTCTTGACAAAGCACTAAGCCATAACAAAGAATTCAGATCCTTTACAATCCTAAAGTTATAAGCAACAACATATTGTTTATTATTATCGACGCGAAAGCTAGACTTTGCAATCTGAGCAGCATAACCGGCAACTGCATCTAAAGTTGAAAGATCTCGTTCATAAATATGCTCTCTAAAGAACAATCCGATATCATTCAAATCGTCGGTACCATCATAATTAATCAAATGAAGAAATGTCTTCGAAGCGTAAATAACATTCGAATGAGAATCTGTTAAAAGAATTGCCATATTCTCCGCCTCACCAAGGAGAAAAGCAAATCTGATTAAGTTGCAGACCCTCTCATCATTAAATGAAAGCTCCGGAATTGGAGGTAAAGACAGACTTTCTTTGGATGGTCGATCTAACAAACCCAAGCGATATACCTCCCTCAGAGCTTTTGAAACAGAGTTGACCCTTAACTTCTCGAAAAGCAGAATTTTAGCCTTCTTGAAAGCAGAAGGTGTAAAGTTTATTTTTGCTATTATCTCAGACTCTGTATATCCTTCCCCCGATAAACGAAGCATTTCTATTTCATTTTCAGAGATATTGATATAAGATGCTGATATAAATCCACTTTCTTTATCATCATAAATATATCGACCTGCTTTTGTAACAAGACTCAATCTTGAATCTTTCTCACCTAAACTTGGACGAATAATGTAAAGCATCTTCGTAAGTTGCTTGCCAGAAGTGAAACTAAAAGGAATAATATCAATTTGCAAATCAATAATCCGCCCCTCTAGAGTAAACATAAAATAGTAAAAGCCTTCGTTTTCATCTTTATCCGTAATGGCATACTCCAATATCATGGAATTAAACTTTTGCAAAACATGCACATCGTAACCAAAGTCATCTTTATCTATAAATAATTGATGTACTGCTCGCATCTTACGACTCGTAGAGACCCCTAATTGAGCGTTTAAGTCTTCATCGCAACAACACTCATATAATATCTTTTTATTATAATCGACCAATATAAAACTAAAGTTATCAGCTACAGCAAAAGACATTAGATCCTTTACCCGATCTTCATCTACTTGCAGCTGTCGACCCTCCTTAATAAAATTATATTTACCAAAGAATCCATATTTATCTAGAACTTGCTCTTTATTCATCACCACTATCCTTACTATTTATTCATCGAATCTTTAATTGCAGTAATAAAACATCTTTATAATAACAGTTACATACAATTTGAAGTTCTTATTCCATTAGAATGAAAAGACATAATAAACTTACTACCAATCAATACTCACAAAGATAAAAATGAGATCGATTTAGGCAAAGACTCCTTGATGAACCCCAAACCGCAAACTAAAGTAAACACCATCTTATTGTTATAAGTAAGAGAAACTTCAAAGATTCCAATAACAAGGAGCTCAACGCAAAAACAAGATTAGTAATACAATCTGATCCAATAATACTGAATTGATACCGAGAATTTCACATACAATTATTATACACATCACATTTAAATTCATCGAGCTAATAGACTTTGTTTTACTCCATCAGTTCAAAAGATTACCAAATAAAGAATTCTTTTTTCCGAAGAATACATGAAACAAAAAGTTTCTGCAAATGTTTCTGTTATAGAATCAACTAAAAGCATTTGCGCTATGTGTACAAGAGCTGTTTATCATGGACAAAATAATTTGATTATCACAGGCCGTTCCATGGATTGGAAAGAAGATCTTCGGTCCAACATCTATGTATTTCCTCGTGGTATACACCGATCTGGTTACGACAAAGAGCCAACTATCGAGTGGGAGGCTAAATACGGAAGCGTAATTACAGCAGGATATGACATTGGCACAGCCGATGGAATGAATGAAGCCGGACTTGTCGCAAACTTACTTTACCTTACCGAGTCGGAATATACACGGCCCAATGACACGAGACCCGTCATGGGAATCAGCATTTGGACACAATACGTACTCGACAACTTTGCTACGGTAAGCGAAGCAGTACAAGAACTAAAAAAAGAGAACTTCCGCATTCATGCACCGCAAATGCCAAACGGAGAATTATCAACATTACACCTTGCCATTTCAGACCCTACAGGTAATGCTGCAATCTTTGAGTACATCGAAGGGAAACTCGTGGTACATGAAGGTAAGGAATATCAAGTGATGACCAACTCTCCTATTTATCGCAAACAAATCACGCTCAATGAATATTGGAAGCAAATCGGAGGATTAGTAATGCTTCCCGGTACCAATCGACCCACTGACCGCTTTGTACGGGCATCGTTCTACATTAATTCGATTGTTCATACCGATAATCCTTCTTTAGCGGTAGCAGGAGTATTTAGTGTGATGCGCAATGTTTCGGTACCATTGGGCTTATCTACGCCGGATCAACCCCACATATCATCCACACGTTGGCGCACTGTAGCAGAGCAGAAGCACAAAGTATATTACTTCGAATCCACCATCACGCCAAATATATTCTGGATCGATCTTCGCAAATTAAACTTTGAAGCAGGAACTCCAATTCTAAAGCTCACGCTTTGCCATGGCGAGTTTTACTCCGGCGAATGCTCAAAACAATTGCATGAATCCGAAGCATTCAAGTTCATGCTCTAATCATTTACTTTTCGATCTTACTACTATAAAAGCGACGGTCTGTTACTCTTTCTCTCGAGTAACGGGCCGTTTTTTATTCATTCCCTGTGAATAAAAAGAAACTATTCCTACATTTGGATTATTGAACTAAACCAATCTGATCCATGAAACATCAAATCTTGATAGAAACCCTACTTGCGGGAGGTTTCCTAATGAGTCAATCATCGTTTGCGCAAGTGCAACTGGTAAAGAACAGCAAGCCGACCTCGCGTATTGTTGTAGCCGGTAGTGACTCTACAGACATGAAAGCGGCAAGTTTATTGCAAGACTTCATCCAGGAAGTAAGCGGAGCACAAATACCCATTGTAAAGAACACAACGGCAAAAAAGAATGATATTGCCATTGGCACTGCTGCAAATCCAACATTAGCAAGCAATAACAGCATAACCAATCAGCTGAAAGAAGACGGGTTTCTTATCTCCACAAACGACGGAGTATTGCGAATCCTGAGCGGAGGAGACAAGGGTAGCATCTACGCCGTTGTTACATTGCTCGAGAACGAACTAGGCATCCAGTATTTCGGAGAGAACGAATACAACGCTCCCAAGCAACAAACCATTGAAATCCCTAAGCTGGAAATCATAGACAACCCAGCCTTTCGATACAGACAAAGTCAAAACTACGCAATGGGAACCGACCCCATTTACAAACTTTGGTATCGCCTCGAAGAACCCAACGAAGTCTTTGCCGGTGGATACTGGGTACACACCTTCGACAGACTGCTTCCATCCGAGATATACGGAGAATCGCATCCCGAGTATTACTCCTACTTCAATGGCAAGCGTCATCCGGGCAAAGCAAGTCAGTGGTGTTTGTCAAACGACGAAGTATTCGAGATCGTGTCGCAACGCCTCGACTCCATCTTCAAAGCCAATCCGGGCAAGAACCTCATCTCAGTGAGTCAGAACGATGGAAACTATACCAACTGTCAGTGCCCACAATGTAAAGCGATCGACGAAAAAGAAGGCGCGCTATCGGGCAGTGTAATCCACTTCCTCAACAAATTGGCGACTCGTTTTCCCGACAAAGAGTTTTCCACGCTCGCCTATTTGTACACGATGAATCCGCCTCAACACGTGAAACCGTTGCCCAATGTAAACATCATGCTTTGCGATATCGATTGCATGCGCGAGGTAGGACTTACCGAAAACAAAACCGGGAAAGAATTTGTCAAAGCACTCGAAGGATGGTCGGCAATCTCAGATAACCTATTCATTTGGGACTACGGAATCAACTTCGACAACTACGTGGCACCATTCCCCAACTTGCATATACTCAAAGACAACATCAAGCTCTTTAAAAAGAACAACGCGACAATGCATTTCTCTCAAATAGCAAGTAATCGTGGTGGAGACTTTGCCGAGCTACGCACCTACCTCGTTTCTAAACTAATGTGGAATCCGGAGCTCGACACCGACTCACTTACACAAAATTTCCTCCAAGGATATTATGGCGACGCGGCACCGGCTATCTATAAATACATCAGACTAATGGAAGGAGCACTGCTTGGTAGCGGCGTAAACCTTTGGATTTACGACTCGCCTGTTACGCACAAAAACGGAATGCTAAAGCCAGAGCTCATGCGCCGATACAATCAACTCTTCGACGAAGCAGAAGCAAGTGTGGCCGATGACAACGTACTCCTTACACGCGTACGCCGTGCACGCTTGCCGATTCAGTACTCCGAACTAGAGATTGCCCGCACCGAGCAAAAGAAAGACTTAAAAGATATCGTCAAGAAACTAGACTTGTTTGAAGAGCGAGTTACAGAGTATAACATTCCTACACTCAATGAGCGAAACAACTCACCGGTAGAATATTGCAAGCTATACCGCCAGCGTTATCTTCCGCAAGCAGCCACAAACAAAGCGGCAAACGCAAAGATTACGTTCTTGAATCAGCCGGGACAACGTTACGTTCCCGTAGCCGAACAAGCACTTACTGACGGACTTTTCGGAGGCTCAACCTTTGTAGAAAGTTGGATAGGTTGGGAAGGACAAGACGCCTCATTCATCATTGATCTGGGAAGTGAAAAAGAAATAAACTCAATCGAAGCCGACTTCCTGCACCAACTAGGCGCATGGATTCTTTTGCCTACGCAAGTAAAGTATTCGGTATCTACAGACAACAATACCTTTACCCAACTTGCAACGAAAGACATACCGGAAGACCGCTCACCACAAGTCAAGTTTGTCGGCATTAAACACCAAGCAACCTCACCGGTTACTGCCCGATACATCAAAGTGGAAATCACAGGAACCAAAACCTGTCCGCACTGGCACTACGGCGTTGGACACCCATGTTGGTTCTTCCTCGACGAAGTCACTGTTTTATAAAACTTCAATAGTTACGAAATACAATCACCAAAGCATCTGAACCGGATACCTGAATTGAAAAGCGGGTATCCGTTGCTTCGTTGAGGGTACCTTGCCACCACGAAGTCAGGCGCCTGTCGACAATCGGATAGCGAAGTCCGCTTACCGTGATCGCAACCTCGGTATTGAGGGAAAAGATCGACACTTGTTGGCCGGGGAAAGACGAAAAAGAAGTATCTGCTTTGATGGCATTAAAAACACCGTAATCCGTTTCCATTTGCAAGCAAGCAAAGCGACAACTATGCTCGCCGAGCAATGAAATATTCCCCAACGTATGATCCTCGCGCAGTCCCGTCGCGCCAAACACGGCAACCTCGCGGTAACCTTTCTCCTGCGCAAAAAGCAACGCTTTGGTCAAATCATTAATCTCCTGATCGGGATTGCAATACACCTCTCCCACAAACGACTCTCGCAACTCCTCATCTACACTATCGAGATCGCCCACAATCGCATCGGGCATAATACCGTGTACCAATAACTTCATCGCCGCGCCGTCGCAAGCAATAATAAACTGCGCCTCGGTCAGTCGCTTTACCACCGCTTTGTTTTCGGGAAAAGCACCATTCGCCACCACGGCACACCTTATCTCCTTTATATCCATTTCATGCATCATGCGTCAAGATCTTTATAAGTCCCTTCCTTCTTCCAGTTGAAGTATCCCACCACGGCCAATACCATGTAGCAAAAATAAAGAAAAGCCGTTGGATGCAATCCCCGCTTTATATACAAGTACACGCAAATAGCGTTGATACCGATCCAAAACAACCAATGCTCGATAATGCGACGTGCAAGCATCCACGTAGCCACAATGCCCAGCGACGTAGTAAGCGCATCACCATACGGCATCGGCGAGTCGGTAAAGAGATCGAGTCCGTAAGCCAAGATTGCGTAGATAGCCACGAAAGCACCCGTAACTCCCAGCAACACACGCGCACGCAAGTGCTGAAACAACAACGGTTCGCCCTCGTTCGTTTTATTCGAAGCCTCCGCACGTTTGTTTTCACGATACCAAGCAATAAAGCCGTAGATACTAATCAAAACATAGTATACGTTCAATCCCATATCGGCATAGAACTTCGAGTTATAAAACACAAAGACATAGATCAACGAGGTTACAAACCCCACGACCCACATAAAACGGTGTTGCTTTATCTCCAAAAAGAGATAAAGCAACCCTGTTAGTACACCAAAATACTCAAGTATTTGATCCATATGATTTCTTGTTATCAGAAACGCAATACCACGCGCCCCATCACGTTAGTTCCCGCTTGGGTAAAGTAGCCATCGTCTTTCTTGCGTTCGCCACCTTCGTAGTACGAATACACCCACGCGTTGGTTTCGTATTTCGCGTTGAAGATATTGTTTACGGCAAAATCCACTCTGATCTCTTTCATAAACGACGGCTTAAACGTATATCCCAGCTGTAAATTATTTACAAAGTAAGGATTTATTTTGCGATCATTGCTCAAAGTGTTGTCGATATATTGCTTGCCAACATACGTAGACATGAAAGAAGCGTCGAAGTTTCTGTATATAAACGTAAAGTTACTGTTAGCGATAACATCCGGCGAAAACGCAATGTTTACGTCGCCCAAGTGTTGTTCGCGTTGCTCGCCCGTATCCCAATCATCCACAAACTCGGTAAAGTTCTTGATGCGATTGCGACTAAAGGTAGCGTTGCCCGACCAGTGTAACCAGCTCAACGGCTGCACAGCCGCGCTCAACTCGATACCCATGCGGTAGCTATCTTTGATATTAGAAGTAAGCGCCTCCCCAATCTCGCTGATCTTTCCTGTAAGGATCAACTGGTTGGTATAGTCCATGAAATACATGTTTACACCCGCTTGGAAAATCGGCGACGCAAACTTATACCCCGCTTCGTAGTCGTAAAGCGTCTCATGCGTAGGTCGCTCATTTGCCGCAGCCTCCGTAAAGTTGTTGCGGTTAGGCTCTCTGTTTGCCACCGCAAACGAAGCATACGTACTGTGCTTCTCGTTGATCGTATAGTTTAATCCCACCTTCGGATTAAAGAAGTTGTAGTTTTTGGTAATGTCGAGCATGCCCGCCTTATCATCTTCACCCTTGATCGTGTAGTGAATACCACGGTATTGAAGATCCACGTACCCGTTAAGGCCATCCAGCAAATGAATGTTTGCCTTCGCAAAAGCATTGTAGTCGGTTTTGTCACCCTTACTTCTATAATACTCATGATCTACAGGCAAGTTGAGTGCGTTCTTTGCCCAAATTACTTTACCGAAGTGATCACCATTGTAACGGCTGGCAGCAGCCCCCATTGTCAGTTGTAATCTATCGGCCGTATAGGTAGTGTTTGCAACCACTCCGTAGAAATGATTGTCGAGCCACTTGCGGCGCACCAAATCAGAACGCTTCACCTCTTGCCCCTCTTCATTGACAAACGAAGGCAACTTGTACGAACTAAACTTCGCGTCGGCCTTGTAGTCTTCGTAGTAACCTTTACCGCGCGTATAGTGCAGCGTCGCATTCAAGTCCCAGCCATTGCCCAACAATTGCGTAAGCATCAAGTGGTAATGTTGCTGATTATAGTTGTCCGTTTGGTTGTCGTAATACTTTGTCTCGCCATTTTCCACGTATTCGCCACATGGATTGTAGGTACGGTTCTCATCAAGCATATAGGAAGGAATCCCCGTCCAAGCCTGGTATGTCTTTTCCTTACTACCAAAAGTCTGAAATTTCAACTTGGTTGTTTGTCCGTAATACGCCGCAGAAGCATAATACGAATCCATATTAGCCGAAGCGCGGTCTATGAAACCATCGCTACTGATCTTCGTATAGCGTGCGTCGAAAACAAAGTGATTGTTGATCAATCCCGTACCACCCATAAATGTATTCTTAAAGGTGTTGTAAGATCCGGCAGATGAAGAAACCTCTGCGTACGGCTTCGACTGCAAGCCCAATGTCTGCATCGAAACGGTTGCACCGAAGGCAGCAGCGCCATTGGTCGACGTGCCCGCGCCGCGCTGTATCTGCACGTTTTCGACAGACGACGCAAAGTCGGGCATATTTACCCAAAACACCGTATGCGACTCGGAGTCGTTTACAGGAACACCATTTACGGTAATGTTGATGCGGTTTGCATCCGTACCACGCACTCTGAATCCGGTATAACCAATTCCGGTTCCGGCATCGGAGGTAACAATAACAGACGGAGTTTGTGACAAAAGGTGAGGAATATCTTTTCCGAAGTTGCGTTTGCCAACTTCCTCTTTCGATACGTTTGTATAAGCAACAGGGGTTTCTTTCGAAGCTGTGATAGCGGTTACTACAACCTCATCAAGCTTGATGTTGCGCATGTTCTGAAGAGAATCGGGTAGTGCGTTCTGCGCGTTTAGTGTTTGCAATGCTACTGAGAATATAAATCCCAAAGCCAAAGAAGTTTTGCTTTTCATTGTTTCAAAATTGCGTTTAAACTAGTGATGGATCGAGTCTTTGCCATTACGGACAAAAGCTTCTTTCCTACAGGTTTGCTATTTGAAATGATAGATAGGCGCACTTCTGCTTACATATTTTTCCGTTCGCGGCATTACCCGCGCAGGTTCAAAGGGTATAATCTCAGCCTCTGCTCCTCGAAAAGGAAACAAAAGCACCCCTAAATAACGTTTTCAAATAAACTTCGATTCCAACACGTTTGCTCGTCTTGCAACGATCGTCGTGCCTCAATCGACAGTACAAAATAAATATATTTTCCGCAAAAGAGCTATAATCTCACTGTTATAAAAATGTAATCACTTCAACCGACTATGGCTATCCGCCTCAACAGCTATCATTTACCAAGTTTATTTTAACGTTTTACACTAAGCCCTGTTTTTACTTTATCCCAAAGCACTTCAGACTAGAAAGATTTGAGGTTTTTGGGGCTACTTTGCGCTCTAGATGGTAAAATTCGATTGATTTTTCGAGTTCAGAAAACAAGGTTTTCACACCCACCCCAAAGCAAAGAAACACGTATATAGAGTAGTTTGCATCGTAAAAACACATCAAACAGGTAAAAAGCATGCATACTTTACAGAAAAAGCTCGTTTGGTTCTGCCAAAAAGGTCATTTACTTCTCAAAAAAAGCTCTTTAGGTTCTTGAAAACACCTTTTTTAGTATTCGAGAAGACTCAATTGCGTTAACGCGAAGATCTTTTTCAGTCACCACGAAGAGTGTTTTTGTTTTCCACGAAGAGTAAATTCACTTACCGTGAAGAATGAAAACACTCTTCGAGGAAAACGTTTTGCGTTTTCACGTGTTTCTTGCGGCGTAGTTTCGACGACACTGCGTCCACTGTACCAATAT
>X396_Morelets_crocodile__coassemble_12_pt1 | contig 25700 bp, 23 predicted proteins | sample X396_Morelets_crocodile__metabat2_low_PE_001 | metagenome-assembled genome bin X396_Morelets_crocodile | reverse complement strand
TCGTAATCTTTGTTGCCGCGTTGAGAATATCTGCAAGCTGCTTGATTTCCGCCTCAACAGGTTTTATAACCGGACAGCAATAGTGAGGTACATATTTTTGCTCTTTGGCTTCGGATGCTAATGTCTTCGACGAAACGTCTCCCGGTATTATTATCACAGCCACCCCTTTACGTGCCACGGCAGTTTGCATAGCGATTCCCATGATACGAGGAAGCTGCTCTACCGACTGCGCATACTCACAAAAGACACTGCAATCGGCAAAAAGTTTCATCGGATCTGTTTCTTGCACATATTGTGTACCAATCTCATCTTTCGGTATATGAGTAGCTAAGCACAATACAGGGGCTCCATTGCGATTGGCATCATAAAGCCCGTTGATTAAATGCAGTGCTCCCGGTCCGCATGAACCGATGCAAACCGAAAGTTCGTCCTTCATCAACGCCTCTCCTCCGCATGCGAAACCGGCTGTTTCTTCATGCCTCACATGGACAAACCGAATTGAGCTTTTACAGACTGCCTCGGTTATGAAGTTTGCACTATCTCCTGTAATACCCCAGATACGATCTACTTTCGATGCCAATAGTATATCTTTAATTAAATCACCAGCGTGCTTCGACATATATTACTTGATTTATGATTTAAGACTTACGCATCCAAACTAATTGCTCTGCTCGACGCCATAAATATTGTATCGGCGCAACCAAGAAATGCATCAGTTTGGAGTATGGAAATAAGATAAATATAAATAGTCCACCCAAAATGTGTAGCTTATGAATTAGGCTCATTTGCGCCATCACCGATGCGGCATCGGGCTGAAAGGTTACAACTCCTTTGGCCCAAGTATCAAGCATAAAGTATTGTTCGGGAGGAGAAACTGCCGTAATTGCAGTAGACCATACACCTAAAAAGATCTGAACTGAGATCAATAACGATATGAAAATATCGTGAACTGAACTATTATCATGTATTCGCTCGTTGGTGAATCGACGAATAGTCAGTGTTACGATACCGATAAATGCACATATTCCAAAGAAAGAACCCATGGAGATGGCCAACATTCGTTTTGTATCAGGAGTCATAACCAATTCGTACAACCAACGCGGGGTAAATAGTCCGAATATATGTCCTAACAATACAAATACGATACCATAGTGAAAGAGCATAATAGACCAGTTGAACATTTTATCGTTCGACAGCAGCTGCGTTGACGTTGCCTGAATGGTTTTAGAGGCTTTCACAAAACGGGTAATCACACCAAATATGAGCAATCCGATTGCTATATGTGGTAGGTAGTTGAATAATGAGTTGTCCCAGAAACTAATCATAATCCATTTCTTTTTATTCGTTTATAAACGCTCGTTGCTCATTGAGCAGACAACCGTCGCATGCTTTTTTAATTTCATCCGAATGCGTTACTGCCTTAAAAGGAGTAGCTACCCCTCGAGAAGCAAACGCTAGAATGATTTCTAAGAGTTCGGCATACTTACTATTGCCTTCTTTTAAGCTTTTTGTAATCTTTTCGACTACTTCTTTTACTTCAGCCAAATGATTACATGCACATTCTTCTGATTGTGTTTCACCTAAGAACTCTAGAAAAACAGGCAAATAGTCGGGCAATTCAGAGTCTGACAGATGAAGTCCTTCATCCTCATACATCATCTTTAGATTTACCATCGCCATCCCTCGCTGACGAGAGTCGCCATACACATGATCAAATAGATATAAAGATGTAGCGGGACTATAATCAAACACCTGCGTATACTCTTGTTGCCAAGTTAATAAGTTCTCTTTTTGATAATGATCGATGAAATCGTTCAATCGCTTGCGAGACTTACCATCCAAGTTGAACTTATGATCTACAACCTCTTTGAAGGAAGGCATTAATGCTTGGATATTGCTTGTTGGATAATCGAGCAGAAGCGATACCAACTTTAATACTTTTGCCATACTATAGTCCTCCCATTAAGTTTTTAGAACGTTCTTTCCCATGTGGATGATCAAAACCACTTTCTGATCTCACGGCAAATGTATCGTGCAAATGATCGGTACGCATTGTTGGTATTACAAAACGCTCTTCGTATGGAGCCAAAGCCAAGTATCTGTACATCTCATCAAACTGCATGGACGATAATCCGACCTTCTCATACATCGAATCGTCGGTGTTGTTATCAACCAATCGACTACGCATACGATTACGCATTGCTACAAGTTTAAGCATTGCTTCCTTTACAGGCTTCTCATTTCCTGCACAAAGCATGTTTGCTATGTACTTAATCGGAATACGCATTTCTTCTACACTTGTTAGTTCTTGCGAAGCTTCTTGTTGTTCCATCTCATATACGACTGGCGATAATGGTGGAATGTACCAAACCATAGGCAGTGTCCTGAACTCGGGATGTAACGGAAAGGCAATCTTCCATTCTTTCATCATTTTATATACCGGAGATAGCTTTGCTGCTTCTATAAAACTATGAGGAATACCCTGAGCTAATGCTTCTCGACACACCGCCTCATCGTGAGGATCTAGAAATATATTCATTTGGGCCTCGTACAACTTTTCAGGATCTTCGGTTGAAGCATATTCTTTGATGCGCTCTTCGTCGTAAAGCATCACACCGATATAACGAATACGTCCTACACATGATTCGGAACAAATTGTGGGTTTACCGTTTTCAATACGTGGAAAACAGAAGGTACATTTTTCGGAACGTTTACGCACCCAGTTGAAATAGCTTTTCTTGTATGGACAAGCACTCACGCATTCGCGCCACCCTCTACATTTTTCTTCATCAATAAGCACAATTCCGTCTTCATCTCTTTTGTAGATAGCACCCGAAGGACAGGCTGCTACACATGCAGGATTGAGACAATGTTCGCACAATCGTGGAAGATAATACATAAATGAACGTTCGAAGGCTTCGAAGTCTTTGGTATCTATTCCATCCAGATTCTTATCCGATGATCGGGTACTAAATGTTCCCCCAAGATTATCCTCCCAATTGGGTCCTTTCTCGATCTTCTCCATTCGCTTACCGGTAAGAATAGAGAAAGGACGGGCTGTAGGCGGAGTCTTGAACTTTGCGCTACTTTGTAATATCGAATAGTTGAACGTAAATGGTTCATAATAATCATCGATCGAAGGCATATATGGATTGGCAAAAATAGAAGACAATACTTTTATTCTTGATCCTTGTCGAAGTCTTATTCCGCGCTTGGTACGCTCCCATCCTCCTTTGTAATGTTGTTGGTTCTCCCAATTGGACGGATAACCTTGACCGGGTTTTGTTTCTACATTATTAAACCAGGTATATTCAACTCCCTGACGAGAGGTCCAGACATTTTTGCATGTAACCGAACAGGTATGACAGCCTATGCATTTGTCGAGACTCAATACCATGCATATTTGTGATTTGATTTTCATCTGTATCGTATTTACATTTTATTTTACTTCTTCATCGCCCCATTCTACTTTTGCAATTCTTCTGATGATTGCAATTTCGTCACGATTGGCTCCAATGGTTCCATAATAGTTGAAACTATAAGATAGTTGAGCATATCCTCCAATCATATGAGTTGGCTTAGGACAAATACGTGCTAATGAGTTATGAAGTCCGCCACGATGTCCGGTATGTTTACTCAACGGCATATTGATAAAACGCTCTTGATTGTGATAAAGAATCAAGGCGCCTTCGGGGATACGTTGCGAAACAACTGCCCTACACATGGTTGCCCCGTTATCGTTAAACAATTCGACCCAATCATTGTCTTTGATGTTAATCTTGGCTGCATCGGTTTCACTAATCCAAACAACAGGTCCTCCTCTACCAAGAGTCAACATCAGCAGATTATCAGACCACATGGAGTGAATGGTCCATTTGTTGTGTGGCGTAATCACATTGAGTGCTAACACTTCTTCTTTTCCATCAATCTGAGACATCAACGAATTAACTGCTTTTGTTGAGATTGGTGGCTTATAAGTAACCAATGCTTCCCCAAACTCGCGCATCCATAAATGGTCTTGATAGATCGATTGTCGTCCTGTTAGTGTACGCCAAGGAATCAGCTCGTGTACATTGATATAACTAGCATTGTAACTAACTTTTTCAGACTCCATACCACTCCAACAAGGAGACGTTATGGCTTTACGAGGCTGTGCAACCAAGTCATCATAACGAATCAGTTCATCAGATCTTCCTTCGGCTAAGTGGGTATGTTTTCGCCCTGTTCGCTTTTCGAGATTTTCCCATGCTTTCATGGCGACCTCTCCATTGCTTTCTGGTGCCAAAGTCAAAATCGTTTCGGCTGCTTGAATATCTGTATTGATTTGAGGTAACCCATACGACTCTCCTGGCTCGGAAACGACAAAGTTCATCGCCTTAAGCATTTCTACTTCTGCTTGGGTATTCCAACTAATTCCTTTCGAACCATTACCTTTTGCCGACATAAGTGGCCCTAGCGAGGTAAATCGCTTATAGGTTTCAGGATAGTTGCGCTCAACAATTGCTATGTTTGCCATATTCACTCCAGGAGTTGGCATTTCTCCTGTTTCACGCCAATCTTCAACATCTAGCGGCTCTGATATTTCAACTGGAGAATCATGCTGTATAGCTTGCAAAACCACGTCTTTTTGTTTAGACAAGTGACCTTTACATAATTGTGAGAACTTCTCGGACAAACCTTTAAACAAGTCCCAATCTGAACGTGCTTCCCAAACCGGATCTACAGCCTGACAGAATGGGTGTATAAATGGGTGCATATCAGTACTGCTGATATCATTCTTTTCATACCAAGTTGCAGCTGGAAAAACAATGTCTGAATGCAATGCAGATGTAGTCATTCGATAATCAGCCGTTACAACAAGGTCTAATTTTCCATGCGGTTCTTCATCAACCCATTTCACTTCTTTAGGCAATGCTTCTCCTCTGATCTTCAAATTCTCGCCACCGACTCCATTTTGTGCGCCAAGTAAATGCTTCATAAAGTACTCCATACCTTTGGCACTACATCCTATCAAGTTTGAACGCCAAATAAACAGATTACGTGGTGAGTTTTGCGGATTATCCAGATCTTCACTCGCCATCGTAATTTCCCCACTGTGTAGTTTTTCTCTTACCCAGTCTTTCGGATCTTTACCTTCGGCTTCGGCTTTCGGTACAATATCGAGTGGATTTATATTTAATTCTGGAGAACACGTAGTCCAACCCAAACGTTGAGCTTTAATATTACAATCAATAAGCGACATTCCACTCCAGCGCTTTTGATCGGCCAATGGTGATAATATCTCATTTAAACCAATTCGTTCATAACGCCATTGGTCACTATGCATGTAGAAATAGGAAGTCGAGTTGACTTGTCTTGGCGGACGTTGCCAATCAGAGGCAAAGGCCAATACTGCCCAACCAGCCAATGGTCGTATCTTTTCTTGTCCTACATAGTGAGACCACCCTCCACCTGGCTTTCCTACACAACCACATAGTACCAATAAGTTTATTGCACTACGGTAGGTCATATCCGAATTATACCATTGATTTACTCCTGCTCCAATAATAATCATAGACTTGCCTTCTGTTTTTACCGCATTATCGGCAAACTGGCGTGCTGTGGTAATTACTTGTTGCATTGGCACTCCTGTTATTTGTTCCTGCCAATGAGGTGTAAACGGTAAATCCTCGGCATATGAACGTGCAGCGTTACTATCTCCTAATCCTCTATCTACCCCGTAATTTGCAAACATGAGGTCTAGAACCGATGCACAATAAACCTCTTCTTTCCCAGTGTTTACTTTAACAACCGGCACTTTGTGCTCGATTGTATCCGCATGCTGAGTTGCGTTGACAAACGGATTCTTGTACTCGGCTCCTCCAAAAAATGGAAATGTTACAGTCAATATATCTTCTCGCTTATCCAACACCGATAAAATAGGATCAAAATCTACTCCTGTACGTACATCTTTTAATTCGAGATTCCATTTGTTATCGCCATCCCATCTAGAACCAATCGTACCATTAGGTATTACCAACGATCCTTCTTGATCCATCATCAAGGGCCTCCAGGCTGCATTCTTTTGCATTTGCATGGAGTCGTCAAAGTCTGATGCGCGCAACATCTGCCCACAAACCCATTTATCATCTCGCTTTTCAAGTTTTACGAGAAAAGGTAGATCTGTGTATTGTTTGGCATAATCTACAAAATATGGAGTTTGCTTATCTGCATAGAATTCTTTTAAAATCACATGCCCCATTGCCATACCTAATGCAGAATCTGTACCTTGTTTTGGTCGCATCCACATATCGGCAAACTTAGTCGCATCGTTATAATCTGGTGCCACCACCACCACTTTGGTTCCTTTATAACGCGCTTGCGTCATAAAATGGGCATCAGGAGTACGCGTTACCGGTACATTTGAACCCCAAAGCATCAAAAACGTAGACGTAAACCAGTCTGCACTTTCCGGCACATCGGTTTGTTCGCCCCATGTTTGAGGTGAGGCCGGTGGTAAGTCACAATAGAAATCGTAAAAACTAAGACATGCTCCGCCAATCAAGCTTAGATAACGTGTGCCCGATGAATAGGAAACCATGGAGAACGCAGGTATAGGAGTGAATCCGGCAACTCGGTCTGGTCCATATTTCTTTATGGTATAAATGTTGGCGGCAGCTGTTATTTCCAATGCATCGTCCCATGATAAACGAATCATTCCTCCCAAGCCCCGTTCACTCTTATATTGATTGCAAGTGGCTTGATCAAGCATTACTTGTTCCCATGCTTTAACAGGGTCGGATTGTTGCTGTTTTGCTTTTTTATAAGCATCGAATAAAGACGCTCTAATCATTGGGTGTTTTATTCGGGCCGAACTATATAAATACCACGAATAACTTGCCCCGCGTGGACAACCGCGTGGTTCATGGTTTGGAATATCTGGACGTGTACGTGGATAATTCGTTTCTTGAATTTCCCAGGTAACAACGCCATTTTTAACAAAAACACGCCATGAACATGAGCCAGTGCAATTAACACCATGCGTTGACCTCACTTCTTTATCATGGTGCCAACGTCTTTTATAAAATCGTTCCCAAGCTCTATTTTCGGCTGTCACTTCAACGTGACCGTCTTTTGTAAATTCGCTTTTTCGGTTAAAATATCGTAGACTGTCTAGCATACCGATTATTTTTTAATGGTTAATGAGCCTTTGTGACTTGTTTGGCTTTATAGCGCATCAACCACAGATATAGAATGAATATATTTATTATCGCAAGAACTATAAAAACAAAGAAACCTCTCACATATCCAATCTGACCGTAGATAGATACGATCCATCCCATTATAGGAGGTATTACAAACCCTCCAAAAGCTCCAAGTCCGCCAACCCATCCCGAAGCTCCACCTACAGCGGTTGGTACATAGGTTGGTACAAGTTTAAAAACAGCTGCGTTATTAAATCCCATAGCAATTGCCATTAAGATTGCAGCAATAAAAGCTAGAACTGTATGAGTAGTAAATGTAAGAAGGATGGCTGCTATTAGCATAATGTACATTGAAATCAAGCACAGTCTCTCTCCTCCAATCTTATCGGCAATACTTCCTCCCGGTATTCGTATTGCTGAAGCTAAGATTGAAAAACCGCCAGTTAACATTCCGGCTGTCAAAACAGTATATCCATGAAGTTTGATCCAATAGGTAGGAAACCATGCTGTCAAAGCAAGAAAGCCTCCGAAAGTTGCAAAATAAAGAACAACTAATGCCCACGTATTGACTACTTTTGCCGATTGAATTAGACTTTGCTTGGCCGTTCCTGATGGAAAGAGTTCTTCTCCTTTGCCTTGAGCTATTGATTTACAGTCTTCTTTCGAATAACCTTTTTTCTTTAATTGAAAATACCAGGCATTCACACCTATAAATGCAAATAGGACAACTCCTATGGCTAGAAAAATAGTCCATGCAACATATGCTGATATAAATCCGTATTTATGTAAATAGAGAGGTAGTATAAAAGAAAAGAAGCCAGGTGCCAAATTACCTATACCTGCATAAACGGCTAAAGCTAATCCTTGTTTTTTTTGAGGAAACCAATAGGAAGTCATTGCATTACCTGGCGAAAAAGTGGCAATACCGCAACCACTTAAGCATCCGAACAACAATACTAACCAATAAAGATTCTTCATATTGTCTGGATATGCGGTATTGAGAAGAAACGTAATTCCACCTAAACCAATTAAGGATATTAATAAAAGAATGAAAACGGGTTTCTTTCCGCCATTATTATCTACCCACGCTCCAAAAGGTATTCGCAATAAAGAACCGGACAATGAGGGTATCGACACGAGAAAACCAACCATTGCAGGTGTTAGATCCATTGCATTCTGAAAGTTTTGTGCCGTAGGTCCATAAAGCGCAACCGCTGCAAATCCAAAAAAGAAGCCTAAAGTTGCTCCAATAAGCCCTTGTTGTGGAGATCCTTTTAATGATAGGTTATTCATAATAGAGACTTTTAATTTATATAAACTCTAAAGAATCATTCAAATCTTCTTTACGATTGATATTTGTCAATCGATATTGATCGATACTATCTAGTTCACAAGCTTTTGAACAGACACTATCCAATAAACTTTTCATTCGATAATTATTCATTTGCAGCATTTGCTCAATTATTGGTAAACATTGCTTCGAGTAAACACCTGGAAATGGATAAATATTTTTTTTATCGTTCGTGAAATATATAGCATCATTTGTTATCGTGCGCGCCAAAAGATATTCGATCATTTGCTTTGAAACAAAAGGCATATCACATGATAAGATTAGATTATATTGAGTTGTTGTATTTTTCAAACAACTATATATTCCCCCTATAGGTCCTTTCTCATTTACAAGATCTTCAATCATGGATATATTCAGAGATTTATACTCATCCTTTACCCCACTGATATATATATGCTGACTATACAGACGTAGTAAATCTAAACTATATTCAATCATCGGTTTTCCATCTAATAAGGCCAACGCTTTATTACTTCCAAAACGTGAGCTTTTTCCACCAGCTAATACATAACCAGATATAGATACCATTTTAGATGAATGTATTTGTCAAGATTACTGCAATAATCAACAATGTATACGATAACGCCGGCTTAACAGACTTTAGATACAGACTCTTATTCTTTAGTAAAAATATAGCAGCTGTTATCACAACTAGTCTGCATATGCTCTGAATGAAACACGATGGAAGCTCTACAATGAAGTTGGCAGAATTCACTGCCGGATTGTAATTTATAAATTCATGACTTATAATCCTCCAGCCATAGAACACGACTTGACTAATGAACAAGATAAATAAGGCTGATAGATATGAAAGATATACTTTACTGCCTGGAATCAGTTTCCCTTTAAGCAAAACCTCATAAACAAGATAGAAAGAAAGTCCTTCTAAAACTATTGATATTACTGGATTAATAACCCAAAAAGGAGGTACTGTGCCAATGATAAGATTTGTCGATTTAATTATCGCAGCTACCAAAGCTACCATAAAAGCAGAACTTGCTTTTTTCGTATTTTGAACTGCAAGCATCATGATAATCGTTGCGATGGAATATAGTATGAGATTAGAACCTGGCAAATGAAGTATATGAAGAGACCAACCTAATGTTGCTTCTATAATACCCCAAATACTGCCTAAAAGGATTATTGAAGAAAATCGTTTTAATTGTGTTGTAGTGCTGTAAAATCGTTGTTCCATATGAATCTGCTTTTCACAAGTAACAACTCTACAATAGAAGAAGTTTGATAAAAGTCTGTGCTTTTTACAATTTAGATTAAGATATAAAAAAAAGGCCATCTATACTAGATGACCTTTTTTAACTAAGGGTGAAAGACGGGGTTCGAACCCGCGACCTTCGGAACCACAATCCGACGCTCTAACCAGCTGAGCTACATCCACCATTCAAGCAACCTCGTTTCCTCGATTGCGTTGCAAAGGTAAGCATTTAATTTAACCTTGCAAATATTTTTATTAGTTTTCTGCGATAATTTATTTATAAATTGTCTTCGTTCCAGCTAACAAAGTGTTTCTCAATCAAGAAACAATAGTCATAGGACAAACACCTCCAGGTACTGGCGTTATAAAAGAACTTTTCGCAGCAACTTCATCAAACTTGACATCTCCCATCAGCCTGAATCCACTCTTTGTTACAGACGAAGGAACTCGAGTCGTACCCACATCAATTACAACTGCACCATCTTTAACCATATCCGCTTCTACAAATTCAGGAATACCTACCGCAGCAATTAAAATATCTGCTTCTCTACATATTTCCTTCAAGTTCTCAGAACGGCTATGACAAACAGTAACAGTACTATTGCCTGGATATCCTTTTTGCATCATCAACTGAGCCACTGGCTTTCCTACAATATTGCTACGTCCTATCACGACACAATGCTTGCCTGATGTCGGAATATTATATCTCTTTAAAAGTTCTAAAATACCCGCAGGCGTAGCAGATACAAAGCATGGCAAGCCTATTGACATACGCCCGACATTGACTGGGTGAAAACCATCAACATCTTTCTTATAATCGATCGCTTCAATGACTTTCTGCTCTGATATATGTTTGGGCAATGGTAGCTGTACAATGAAACCATCAATATCTTGATCTTTGTTCAATTCATCAACTTGACGAAGAAGTTCTTCTTCTGAAATATCTTCTTGCAGACGAATTAGTGTAGACTTAAAGCCCACTTCCTCACAAGCCTTGACTTTATGAGCTACGTATGTTTCACTTCCCCCATCATTTCCTACAAGTATAGCTGCAAGATGCGGAGTTTTCCCACCTGCTGCTATTATATCTTTAACTTCTTGTGCAATCTCTTGCTTGATAGCGGATGAAATTGCCTTTCCATCAATCAACTGCATGGTTTTCATAACTTTGATTTTTTATTTATCTTTTACCGAATCCTGGGAAACGTTTCATTCCAGATTGTGCACCAGAAAACATTTTCATCATTTTTCGGGTTTCATCAAACTGTTTAATCAGACGATTTACTTCCTGAATATTCGTTCCACTTCCTTTTGCAATACGTTGACGTCTTGATCCATTAAGGATAGAAGGATTACTTCTTTCCTCTGGTGTCATTGAATAAATAATTGCTTCAATACTTTTAAATGCATTGTCATCAATATCGACATTCTTCAACATCTTTCCAACTCCAGGAATCATAGCTGCTAGGTCTTTTAAATTACCCATCTTTTTGATTTGTTGGATTTGTGAAATAAAGTCATTAAAATCGAATTGATTTTTAGCAATCTTCTTTTGAAGTCGTTTAGCTTCTTCTTCATCGTATTGTTCTTGAGCACGCTCTACTAAAGAAACAATATCACCCATACCAAGAATACGGTCAGCCATACGCTCAGGATGGAAATTGTCAATAGCATCAAGCTTCTCACCTGTACCTACAAACTTAATTGGCTTATCAACAACTGAACGAATCGAAAGAGCTGCACCACCACGAGTATCACCATCTAGCTTAGTCAATACGACTCCATCAAAATCTAGACGACTATTAAATTCTTTCGCAGTATTTACAGCATCCTGACCCGTCATTGAGTCAACGACAAACAAAATCTCATCCGGATTTAAAGCCGATTTAATCGCAGCGATCTCATTCATCATCTGCTCATCAATAGCTAGACGACCAGCCGTATCGACAATAACGACGTCATTGCCTTTTTGTTTAGCTTCACGAACAGCATTCAATGCGATCTCAACAGGATTTCTACTTTCCAAGTCTGAGAAAACAGGAACATCAATTTGTTCTCCTAAAACGCGTAACTGCTCAATCGCAGCAGGACGATAAACGTCACAAGCAACCAATAATGGCTTTTTGCCTTTCTTGGTTTTCAACATTTTGGCTAGCTTGCCTGAAAATGTTGTTTTACCAGATCCTTGAAGACCTGACATTAATATAATAGAAGGATTGCTATTAAGATTTAGTTCTGCTACTGTTCCGCCCATTAATCGTGCCAACTCATCGTGCACAATCTTCACCATTAACTGACTTGGCTTCACACTGTTTAGAACGTTTTGCCCTAATGCTTTTTCTTTTACTGTATCAGTAAATTGCTTCGCAACTTTATAGTTTACGTCGGCATCAAGAAGTGCTCTGCGTACATCTTTCAATGTCTCAGCTACGTTAATTTCCGTGATTTTGCCTTCACCTTTCAGTAGCTTAAATGAACGTTCAAGCCTTTCACTTAAATTCTCAAACATATTTATATCTTGTTTTTATTATTTTTTTCTGATTTTACAAAGGTACATTCTAGAATGCAAATTCACAAGCACTAAAAAAGCCCTTATTTTTTTTCAAAAACGGTGTAACTCAAATACTATCTATATTCAAATAACAAAAAAAGAGCTTGTTTTCCCTCTACTACTAGAAAGAAAACAAACTCTTCTATAATGCTCTTAACAGCGATATTTTAAATAATTCGATTTGTAGCTGTATCTGGAAAAACAACTGCAGGCTTAAAAGTTTTAGCCTCCTCAAAATCCATCATTGCATAAGACATGATAATTACCACATCTCCAGGCTGTACACGTCTAGCTGCTGCTCCATTCAAACTGATAACACCAGATCCACGTTCTCCTTTAATAATGTAAGTTTCTAGACGCTCTCCATTATTATTATTTACAATCTGAACCTTCTCATTTTCAATCAAGTTTGCAGCATCTAATAAATCTTCATCAATCGTAATACTCCCGATATAATTTAAATTCGCCTCTGTTACTGTAACTCTATGAATTTTAGACTTTACAACTTCAATATACATCTTAATTAGTTTGATTTATAAGTAATGATGTCGATTAATCTGATTTCTCCGCAATACACGGCAATACAACCGACTATAAAAGATGAGTCATCCCATGATGTTACAGACTGCAAAGTATCGCCATCGACAATATCGAAATATTCAACCTCAAAAACATCATTTTGATTTAATGAATCAATTACGTATTGTTTTACTGCTGCTACACTGTGACTTTTAATCATGTCAGCACTCTTTCTTAAAACCTTTTGAATAGATGGAGCTTCTGCTCTTTGCTCTTTTGTTAAACGAAGGTTTCGGCTGCTCATTGCAAGACCGTCATTTTCACGAACAATTGGGCATGCATGAACATTTACCGGCAAGTTTAAGCCTCGTACCATCTGACGAATAATAGCTAACTGCTGGAAGTCTTTTTCGCCAAAATATGCATTATCTGGCTTCACTGCGTCAAACAATTTACTTACAACCTGAGCCACGCCATTAAAATGTCCTGGACGAAACTGTCCTTCCATAACTGTAGACAATGTCCCGAATTCAAAAACTCTCGTGTCTGGTTCCGGATACATTTCATCATCAGATGGAGCAAAAATCAAGTCACAACCTGTAGCTTCAAGCAACTGACTATCTTCCGTTAGCATCCTCGGATACTTCAACAAATCATTTTTATCATTGAATTGAGTAGGATTGACAAAAATGCTCACCACATTAAATCCATTTTCCTCAACACTCTTTTTCACCAAACTAACATGACCATTATGCAATGCTCCCATAGTTGGAACAAAGCCGACCTGTTTTCCTGCAGCTTTTGCCTCTGCAACACACTTTTGCAACTCTGCAATAGAACCTACAATTTTCATTGACATTGTTGTTTTAAAACGGTGCAAAGCAAATAAATTATTGCGGGAATTAAAAGAATTCTTTCCAATTTGTTGGTAATTAACCTCTGAATATGTCATAAAACACCTATTAAAATGGTTTAGATCAAAAGGATTAGACGTTATTTTTGATAGCATCTCGTAAATAATTCGTATCTTTGTGACGAAAACATTTTATAATTTCGATTCGAATGGATGCTAAAAGAATATTATTTATAACGCAAGAGATCACTCCTTATCTTCCTGAAACTGAAATTTCCGGCATTAGCCGAAATCTGCCACAAGGCATACAGGAAAGAGGTAGAGAGATCAGAACATTCATGCCAAAATATGGAACCATCAACGAACGCCGCAATCAACTTCATGAAGTTATTCGACTTTCAGGGATGAACCTTATTATTGATGACACAGACCACCCTTTGATCATTAAAGTAGCATCTATACAAGCTGCAAGAATGCAGGTGTATTTTATCGACAATGAAGACTTTTTCCAAAGAAAACATACAATCGCTGATGAAAACGGCGTTGAATTTGAGGATAATGACGAAAGAAGTATTTTCTTTGTACGTGGAGTCCTTGAAACGGTAAAAAAACTTCGTTGGATACCAGACATGATTCATTGTCATGGATGGATGTCAGCTTTAACACCTTTATATATCAAAAAGGCTTATGCTGATGACCCGTTCTATAGCAATACAAAAGTTGTATATTCAGTATATGATAATGACTTCAAAGCTCCATTTAACGATTCGTTTGCTCAAAAACTAATGTTGAATGGTGTAGAACAAAATGATTTAAAATCAATTGAAGGAGAAAAAACATTTGCTGCACTAAATAAACTTGCGATTGACTTCTCTGATGGTGTAATCCAAGGTAGCGAAACAATTAACCCAGAAATTCTAGATTATATTAAATCGAAAAACGAGATTCCATTTCTTCCGTATCAATCTCCAGAAACATATATCGATGAAACAAACCGTTTCTACGATGTAGTATTCGGAAACAATCAGTAAGACAATGAAAAACAAGTTACTACTTTTAAGTTCGTTATTTTTAATCCTCATCGGATGTAACGACGACTTGAGCGATGTGGGCACTTCAATGCAGCCCGATAAAGATAAAATAACCAGCTTTGCTGATACTTTTGACATGAAATCTAAAACGATTCAAGTCGATTCTATTTATGCAAAAACAATTGATGGACTACTAGGGAACTTCACAGATCCGGTATATGGTCAATTGAAAGCTGATTATGTATGTCAATTTTACATCCCAGACGAATACAAATTCCCTGAAAAAGTAGTAAATGCTAAAATTGATTCAATTGATTTGAAAGTCTTTTACAGATCTTGGATTGGCGACTCTCTTACACCAATGCAAGCTACTGCATATCTTGTTACATCTCAATTAAAAAAGGATTATTATACGAATATTGATCCGAAGGAATTCTGTGACATGAACACGGTATTAGGCAATGCAACTTATACATCATATGATCGCACTGTTCCTGATTCTGTTCGAAACAATTCAAACTTCGTTCCTCATTTCACAATGAAGTTTCCTCGAGAGCTTGGTCAAAAGCTCTACGACGAATCGTTGAAGAACCCTTCTATTTTTGAGACTCCTGAGAAATTTGCAGAATACTTCCCTGGCATATATGTTTCAAACACATTTGGTGATGGAAATATTCTAAAAGTAGAACTGACTCATATGAATGTATATTATAAATATGAGAAGACTGTAAAAGGCAGCGCAGGACAAGACTCAACTTATATTGCAGACGGAGTTACGATCTTTAATGTTACACCGGAGATTATTCAGTTAAATCATGTTGTCAATTCTGATCTCAGCGAACTACTTGCTCCAAACAACGAATACACATTCTTGAAAACTCCAGCTGGCGTTTACACCGAAATGGAGCTACCTCTTCAAGAAATGTACAAAACACTTGAAGGACGCATCATCAATGAAGCATCACTCAAAGTAAAAGTAACAAACAAGGAAGACTATAAATATGCTTTAGATCCTCCGTCATATCTACTTTTGATCGAACAAGATTCTATTAAAACATTCTTTGAAGATCAAAAACTACCAGATAACAAATCATCTTATCTGGCAGCATTAAGCAAGAATGAGCTTTCTTACAATTTTGGTAACATTGCCACATTGCTTCAAGAAAAGATCAAAGAAGAACCTAAAACAAACCTCAACTACGTGCTTGTACCTGTTAGCGCTTCTATAAGCCAAACACAAGGAACAATCCTGTCAGTCAAACACTACTTTTACCCTTCTGGTGTAAAAATTAGAAAAGACAAAGACTACATGCAGTTGAAAGTGATATCAAGCAAGTTCAACAGAAATCAATAACACTAAAAACCTTCCCTTTCGGAAGGTTTTTTTTATTCTTAGAATTTATGTCAACATCTATAAGAAAAGCAATCAATACATATTTAGCACAACAGCACATTGAAAAGATGAATCTAAAAGCTGTTTTATTCGACATGGATGGAGTGTTATACAACTCGATGAGATATCACACAAAAGCATGGAAAGAAACCATGGACAATATTGGGATATCGAGTACACGTGACGAATTTTATTTATACGAGGGAAGAACCGGACGAAGCACAATCAATTATTTATTTGAACGTGAAAAAGGACGAAGCGCTACTGATACAGAGAAAGCCGATATTTACGCCATAAAATCAGCCCTATTTAATAAGTACAACAAGGGGGAAACCATTAAAGACACCGATAAAGTATTAGCGAAAGTAACATCGTACAATCTTCAACCGGTATTAGTTACCGGATCGGGACAAGACACTCTTATTAATAAACTAAACACCGACTATCCGGGATGCTTTAGAAAAGATATGATGGTTACGGCACATGATGTTCAACATGGCAAGCCTCATCCGGAACCCTACTTGATGGGATTAAAAAAAGCAAACTGCCAAATCAACGAAGCTATTGTCATCGAAAATGCACCATTAGGAGTAGAATCAGCACATAAAGCACGACTATTCACTATCGCTGTAAATACAGGACCACTCCCCGACAATATACTACTTGATGCAGGAGCGGATCTTCTATTTCCCGACATGGCATCACTCGCCGAAGCTTGGGACGAAATCATGCATGCATTCAACAATAGATAACCTGCTCAATACAACAAAAAAAAGAAGAGCGAATGTTGATCAAAACATTCGCTCTTCTTTTTTTATTTCACATAGTTTGCATCATTCAAGAAGTTGAAGCTCTCCGTAACACTCGCTACAGGATCGTTTTCTGAATAACGTTCCACCTCTACATAATAATCTTTTATGTTATTCGCATACATCTGATCGAAAATCGGTTTATAGTCCATTTGTTTACTACGACCAATCTCCTTTTCATCTTTAATATGCAACACCTTCATTTGGTCAGCATACTTCTGCATATACTCTACAGGATCTGCACCACCTTGAGCTACCCAGTATACATCCATCTGGAAGAACACATGATTCTTACTCGTATTATTTAGCAAGTAATCATAAATGCGCTGACCTTCTACATTTTTAAATTCGAAATCATGATTGTGGTAACCAAAAGCCATACTTGCAGCAGCGGTCTTGTATCCAACCGTATTGAAGTAATCGCAATAAGTCTTCAAGTCGTCCAAAGTTGTTTGATCGTTTACCGGCATCCAAGGTTGAATCATATATTTTACACCCAACTCATTGTGTGCATCAATCGCTTGATCCCACCAGCCCATAACCTCAGCTTCTTTCTCTTTATTGTATGCTTGTCCCACGTGCGAACTCGTCACTTTCATTCCCAAATCGCTCACCATCTTCTTCAATTCAGAAGGCGCTAATCCGTACATCTTACCATCATTATATCCGGCAAGCTCCAAGTTTGTATAGCCCATCTTAGACACAGTCTCTAATGTCTTTTGAATACCCTCGTCTTTTACTAAGTCTCTCAACGAATAGAGCTGAAGTCCGATATTTTTGCTCGATTGAGAACAAGAAGAAAATAAGTTTGATGAAAAAGCCGTACCGGCAAGAAGCATAGACGCATGCTTCAAGAAATCTCGTCTGTTTTGCATAGTATTACGTATCTAATTGATTTAAGTTCTTCACAAATATATAAATATATTTTACAACAAACCATTATTTTTGTCAATTTACATCAATACATTCCATATATATGTCCTATATTTACGCAGCCACAAATCAATAACATACATAATACCTTACTTACAAAACATGAACACACAAAGTAAATTATCAAGGAGAGCCTTTCTCAAAGGAACCGCTCTAGCTGCCGGAATGGTTGTACTTCCGGGCAATATGTTTGCATCCTTGGCAAACTTCAAATCAGCAAACGACGAAATATCTTTAGGTTTTATAGGACTGGGACAACAAGCCATGTATCTGCTCAACGGATTTATGCAAATACCGGGAGTACGCGTAATTGCCGGTGCAGATGTCTATGATGTAAAACGCGATCGTTTCAAAAAAAGAGTAACCGACTTCTATGCTTCGAAAAACAAAAAATCGGATGTAAAGGTATACGAAAGATACACTGATATCTTGAACAGACCCGACATCGACGCTGTAGTGATCGCTACACCAGACCACTGGCATGCAATCATCGCAACCGAAGCATGCAAAGCCGGTAAAGACGTATACCTGGAAAAACCTATGACATTTACAATCTTCGAAGGCCAACAGCTATGCAAAGCCGTACGCAAGAATAAAAGCATCCTTCAGGTTGGTAGTCAGCAACGCTCCGATTCAAACTTCCAACATGCTGCCGCATTGGTACAATCGGGCAAATTAGGTAAAATATCAAACATCAAAGCTTATGTAGGAGCCCCTCCTACTCCATACAACTTACCACAAGAAACGCTTCCGGGCGGTCTCAACTGGGATCTTTGGTTGGGCCCTCTACCCACCTCTATCCATTACAACAAAGAACTGAATCCGCCGGTATCACTTTCTCCAGAACAAAACGAAGCCTTTTGGGGCGGATGGCGCTGGTACAAAGAAATGGGCGGAGGCTTCACGACCGACTGGGGAGCACACATGTTTGACATTTCACAATGGGCATTGAACAGAGACAAAAGCGGGCCTTCGAAAATTATACCAGCCGGATATAACGATACCAAACATCTTACATTTGTTTACGACGATGGTATTCAAATCACGGAAGAACAATTTGACGGAGACAAAAAGGGAGTTAAGATTTACGGAGACAACGGATGGATCCAAGTATGCCGCGGAGAGTATTTAGCCTCTGACAATTCATTCCTACCTCCGGCTACAACAAAACAAGAAGGACCATACGAAACGCGTATCCCACATCAAACCAACTTCATCGAATCGATGCGTTCTCGCAAAGACCCTGTAGTTCCGGTGGAAGTAGGACACAGCAGTTGTACGGTTTGCACGCTTGGTAATATCGCTTACGAACTAGGTCGTCCTGTAGAATGGGACCCAAAGAAGGAAAAGTTTGTCAACGACAAAGAAGCAAACAAGCTATTGCACTATCAATATCGTGATGGTTACAAACTAAGTTAAACCATTTTCATTTCGATCTATACAACAGAAAAGGGAATACCTGTGCACACAGTATTCCCTTTTTATATATCCCTGCTCTGACAGGTTTATTACCATAAAAAAAGAGTCCTCGCATGCTTGCGAGAACTCTCAATCAATATTCTGTACGGCCAGTTCTTATAACAAGACGCCGACTGTATCTATTACTTTTTCAGTGTAAATGATTTGCTTCCGATCAAGTTACCATCGGCAAAGATATCTACGCGATAAGTACCTTCCGAAAGAAACTCTTCGATCTTCCAATACATCGTTACCGCAACCTCTTCACCTTCATATTCTACTTGGCGAGCAATCGAATAGTTGATATCCTTGTTTTCATAGCGGAATACATCCGAACGGCTTTTGATCAACACATCATCATCCGGCTTCATAATACGAAGATAAATAATCTTCTCACCGGCAGGAGCTGTAATATTCTTAGCGATGTAGAAATTGAAAACAATCTCCTCCATTTTTGAGATCTTGTCTGTTTTCTTCACGCGCTTATTTAATGTTTGAATCGTAATACCGGTAGCATCAAGCTTTGAAGCTAAGGTTACACGTTCTGTAAGTTTCTCTTTTTCCTTTACCAGCTTTTGTGCCGTTTGCGTTACCTGCTGATATTTTTTCGTTACGGCAACATTTTCTTCTTTCAACTGCTTATTCATGCTATTAAGCGAGTCGATCGTCACTACATAATGACGCATTACTTTACGCAATGTTTCCAACTCTTTTTTCAACTCGCCTACTCGTTTAGAGTTAGTAGCTTTTACCGTTTTCAACTCTTCCAGCAAACGTTGCACCTTTGCTTGCTCTGTTGACAAAAGCGTATTCAATGAGTCGTTACTCACACTAAACTTATATCCTTCATACTGCAAAGACAATTCGTTATACTCGTCTTCAAGGGTTTCCTTATCCAAATCAAACTGTTGAACCAAATCAGACATCTGTGTCTTTTGTTGCATAATATAATATGCTCCACCGGCAACAACCAACAATAAAATTACAACAATCAAGATAAGCAGTGACTGCTTCTTGATGTCTTTGTTTTCATTCGAATCTAAACTCATATCTTACTTCAAAAGAATTTATACGTTTCATTATTAAAGACAAAAATAATAGGAAGCTCGTATTAATATCCTTTCACCCATTAACATTTATAAATTTTTAAGTGCAAGAAGGAATTTAAACTTCATTTGAGAATGATACATGAAATACAAGTTTCCTCTTTCTCTTTCATTCGAAAACCAGAGGAGGTATATCTTTCTCATTAGGGCTCGAAACAGACATTACATTCTGATAGTACAAAGACTCAAAACCAACCTTAAGAAGACTCAATGGCTAACATTCTGATATATATTTATTCTTTTTGTTTATTTTAATACTATCAGGGTGCGAATTCAATAAAGAAATATTTCTGCATTCAAACGAACAACGTATATTTGCGTAGAGAAAGTAGAAACTATTTTCTTAACAAATCATAGAATAAACAGTAAATTATTATGGCAAAAGTAACGGTTGTAGGCGCTGGTAACGTAGGTGCTACTTGTGCAAATGTTCTTGCAGTTAACGAAGTTGCAGACGAGATTGTATTGTTGGACATCAAAGAAGGTGTAGCTGAAGGTAAAGCAATGGACATCATGCAAACTGCGCAATTGATAGGATTCGACTCTATCGTAACAGGCTCAACTAACGATTATTCAAAAACTGCTAACTCTGACGTAGTTGTTATCACTTCAGGTCTTCCTCGTAAACCGGGTATGACTCGTGAAGAACTTATCGGTGTTAACGCTGGTATCGTTAAAACTGTAGTTGAAAGCGTATTGGCTCACTCTCCAAACGCAATCTTGGTTATCGTATCTAACCCAATGGATACTATGACTTACCTTACACTTAAAACAAGTGGACTTCCTAAAAACCGCGTAATCGGTATGGGTGGTGCTCTAGATAGCTCTCGTTTCAAATATTTCCTAAGCCAAGCGCTTAACGCTAACGCTAACGAAGTAGAAGGTATCGTAATCGGTGGCCACGGTGACACTACTATGATTCCTTTGACTCGCTACGCTTCTTACAAAGGTCTTCCAGTTTCTAAACTTCTTAGCACTGAAGAATTGAACAAAGTAGCTGCAGACACTATGGTAGGTGGTGCAACTCTTACAAAACTTCTTGGTACTTCTGCATGGATGGCTCCGGGTGCTGCTGCATCTTTCCTTGTTGAGTCTATCATCCGCGACCAAAAGAAAGTTCTTGCATGTTGTGTATCTCTAGAAGGTGAATACGGACAAAACGATATCTGTATCGGTGTTCCTGTAGTGATCGGCCGCACAGGTTGGGAAAAAGTTATCGACTTCGAATTGAACGAAGAAGAAACTGCATTGTTCGAAAAGAGCGCTGCTGCTGTACGTGCTACAAACGAAGTTCTTAAAGAAATCAACGTTCTTTAATTGAAGTTCTTTTGACGGATACGCTTTTCTTTTGAAGCGTATTTGCATCGATCATATTTTACATAAACGGAGTGTCTCTATCGAGGCGCTCCGTTTTTTTATTCCCTTAATTCAGATCACGCCTCTCAAAATCGAAAAATGATCGGCATTAGCAAGATCGGCAAACTTAGTGATAAGCGAATCGTTTGATGCCCATCGAACAATTTAATCATAACGAAGAATGAATCGTTTGATGGGCATCAAACGATTTAAACTAAACGAGGAGCAAATCGTCAGATGGCGATCTGACGATTTAAACATAGTGAAGAACGAATCGTCAGGTCGGCACCTGACGATTCGTTTCTCTAGAGGTTTTAAAATAAACCACTAGAGAAACAAAAAAGAAGCCTGCATTGTGGACAAACCACAAACACAGGCTTCTTTCTTTATAAACACAACAATAGAAAAGGGCAGCCATAACAACTACCCTTCCTTCAAATTATTCATTTTTTGCGTTACCGTTTTCGGCAAGATTGAACTTGATCGGAATCAAAAGTCCTACCAATTGAGGCTCGCCATCCATCATGGCAGGTGTCCAATCCGGCAAAGAATTTACAATACGTAATGCTTCTTTGTCTAGTTCGGGAGATACACTTCTTACCACCTCTGCATCGGAAACTTTCCCCATCTCATCTACAATAAAACGACACACTACAATTCCTTGAGTTTTGTCTTTCATTGCTTTTTTCGGATACTTTAGATTCGCAGCAACATATTTTTTCAACCCTTGCTTTCCCCCCGGAAATTGAGGAGAAGTGTATGGTGAAGCAACTGTATCGGCAACCGACACTTGTATAGGTTCTTCAACATCTGCGCTTACCGCAAATGCTTGCTGTGTAAAAAAACAACTCGCTCCTACAATGGCAAGCGAAAGAATCCTTTTCGACCAAATAGCATTTATCAACATATTATATTCTTAATAGATTAAACAAATCTTCCGGTTCAAAGCAATGTTCAGCTTTTACAAACCTTCTTTCTAACAATCAACTCTGGATTGTGGTTATATAAAAGCCCAAATAAATTGATTAAATCTCATTATTTTAACACCCCAATCTCACCTCGGTTTTTATTTATACTGATCACTAAGATCTAGCAATTCTACTTTTCTAAACTCTACCGGATGCCCTTCCGATTGTAAAGCAATGCGACCTTTCGAGATCGGTGTACCCGCTACAAAACCCGGATCAGGCGATACATTTCCACCACCATAGGTCATTTGCGAATAGGTAATAATGGTGTCTCCATCGATAATGTGATGAGCAATACTATCTCCCAACATAACCATCTCCATCGTTACCCATTGATCGCCGTGATAGGTCTTGGAGGTAGAACTGGCACAGTGCCCATTGTATGGTTCTTTTTCAATAAACACCTCTGTTCCGGGTGTACATAGATTGCCGGTAGAGCGTTCATTGACACCATCTCCTCCTAGCATTTGCGCCTCGAGCGAAACAGGAAAATCCTGATTCAAATCCATTGTCTCCGGTGCCGGACAATGCAGCATGGCGCCACTATTGCGTATAGCCCATCCGGGAGCACCTTTTAGCTGATCTCCCGTAAAGCGGTACTCTACACGGAGTTTGTAATGAGAATAGTCTTCGTTTGTATATAAGTGCCCGAATCGATTATTAAACTCATCGTATCCGTCGTAACAAACCTTCAAGATTCCGTCTTCGACACGAAAGGTGTTTGCAAAGTTCTCGCCCGAGGGATAGCCCGTTACCTTAGGTGTCCATCCCGAGAGGTCTTTCCCGTTAAACAACTGAATCCAGTTTTCTGCCTTTGTCGAGGTTTCGTCTTGTTGTGTGCTTTGTTTCGTGTTGCAAGCGCAAAACACAGTTGCAGCTAGCGTACACGACATCAGTAAGTGTTTCATGTATGAATAAGATTAGGTTAAACAGATCGTCTTAACTGTAACAATCTGTCGTATTATTGATTTCGATTGTCTGCACCCCACATCAGTTTTTCGCGGAGTGTCATGTAAAACGTATGGTTGTATCGCTTGATTACTTTGGTAGTAAACGGCGCTTTTGAGACTTTAATTTCTACTCCGGCTCTGATTACGGTAGAGCGTCCGTCGAGTGCTACCAGAAAATGATCGCTTCGACTCTCTACATCCATCGTAATCTTATAGGTATCGGGAATTACCAACGGACGCACGTTTAAACTATGCGGCGCAACCGGACTCAATACAAATGTATTGGCCTGTGGCAAGATGATAGGTCCGTTTACACTCATCGAATAAGCTGTAGATCCGGTAGGTGTGGCAATTACCAACCCGTCGGCTTGATAATCGGTCAGGTAATCATCGTTCAAGAACGTTCGTATCGTGATCATCGACGAACTGTCCCTTTTGAGAATAGCCACTTCATTCAAGGCATAATGATATCCGCTGATAGCATGATCTTGCGACTCCACTTTGAGCAGTGTACGTTCTTCAATCTTATAATAATTTTTGAAGAGTTCGTCCAATGTATCTTCTATTTCATAGCTGCTCACATCGGCCAAGAAACCAAGTCGCCCGGTATTGATACCCAAGATCGGAATCCCGAGTTTGCCGATGCGCGTAGCCGTGCGCAAAAATGTACCATCTCCTCCTACGCTAAGTACTACATCAACTTGAGGGAGTACATCTGTAATCAACCCGCTGATTGAGGGGCGAAAATCAAATGCATCTTCAATAAAATTAGCAAAAAGAGCATCTACATAAACCGTAGCTTCCAGCTCCTCGAGTTTGGAAAAGATACGTCGAATCTGACTTTCTTTCTCAACCTGATATTCGCTTCCAAAAACACCTACAATCATTTCTATATTTTGCTTATAAGTTCATATAATAAAGAAGCTCGTCCATGCGCTTCTTGAGTACATCGTCGACCATACCTTCTTTCATAAAATAGTAAAGCAGGTTGTAATCGAATCGCTCCAAACTCCTGATCACAGGCGAAGCATCCTCGAGGTCGACTTTTAGTGACACTATCATTTTTCCGGTCAATGCAATCTGATGCGATGTCAAGCTCAATATATGCGCATTATTCGACTCTACGATGCGAGCCAAATCGGTCAGAGAATAATCTTGCGGATTGATCTCTAAAACCAAAACCGTGCCTTCTGTTGCAACTTGGCACACTTCGGCCACCGCTTCAATTACTTTCTCTTGCGTTACACACCCTTGATATTCTCCTTGATCATTAACCACCGGCAACAACGTAAGTTCATAATGCGACATTAATCTCAATGCCTCAAAAAGATGCTGCTCGGGAGCTATCGCCGGCGAAAAGTGCTGTAACTCCAGATGTGTTGAGATTGACTGGGGAGTGTTCAGCAAATCCTTCTCAGACAACAGACCTTTGTAAGTTCCATCGTCTACAACAGCGAGATGCTTTACTTTCAACTCATCCATCATGCTAATTGCATGCTCACTTGTGTCAAAACTTTTTAACACTGGAATATGTGTCGTTATAAAATCTTTCACTAACATTGTTCCGTATATTGCTTGAATCCTACTACATTTGCAGGAGATATGATACAAAAATGAAAAATTATTTCATTATTATCATTATTAATTTGTCTATTTTTAGATAATAATCTGTTATATAAAACAAACGAATAGAATAATTATAATGACTAAACTAAGCGTTAACATCAATAAAGTAGCCACACTTCGAAATGCCAGAGGTGGAAACACACCTGATGTACTGGCGGTAGCCAAAGATTGTGAGTTATTTGGAGGAGAAGGGATCACGGTACATCCACGTCCCGATCAACGTCATATAACCTACAATGATGTATATCAATTAAAGCCTCAAATCAAAACCGAGTTCAACATCGAAGGGTATCCGTGTGATGAGTTTATCGATCTTGTTCTAAAGGTAAAACCACATCAAGTAACTTTAGTTCCCGATGCACCTGATGCAATCACATCAAATGCAGGATGGGATGTTGC